>Ga0307486_1000080_pt1 | contig 111336 bp, 101 predicted proteins | sample CBIW02metaG_FD_203663 | JGI IMG/M metagenome (GOLD analysis project Ga0307486, IMG submission 203663) | Sea-ice brine microbial communities from Beaufort Sea near Barrow, Alaska, United States - CBIW 0.2 | ecosystem: Environmental > Aquatic > Marine > Coastal | place: USA: Alaska | collected...
GGCCTGCGCCGATGGTAGTGTGGCATTTGCCCATGTGAGAGTAGGTCATCGTCAGACTCTTAATTTTAAAAGCCCCTGCAGAAGCTCTGTTGGGGCTTTTTTTTGTCCGAAAATCGCCTCGCCGCTCGGTGGAGCACTGCTTTTTTAATGTTATGGCAGCCAAATTTCAAAAACACCACCACCAAGATGCCCGCCATTGTGGAGCTTGATGTAGCCAGTTCGTTCTCCCTCTTTGTGGAGATCTGCTACTGCAGAAACAAAGAACAGGCCCAAGCTTGTACTGCCTGTGTTGAAGTCCAGTGATTTGAAACTCAGTGTTCCCGTATGCTGCATATTCTCCGGGTAGCCATCGCCATCATCTTCTACCCCGATGACAAGATACCCATCACGTTCATTAGCCGTTAGCCTGATCCTGGTCTTGGTATACCGGATCGCATTGTTGATCGTGTTATTAAGAGCGCCGGTAAGTAGGTCAGCATCAAAAAAGCCGTTTATGTCTTCTGCATCAATGGAACACTCGATCCCCAGGCCGTCAAGAAGCGGTGTGTGTCTGGCGAGGTGTTCAGACAGGAAGTCGGGAACAAAATGCTCTTCTATGTGTGCGGAAAGATTGTTTTCACCAAGCCTGTAAATTCCCAGGAGCTGTACGAGGTCATTGTGTATCCGCTCAGCTTCATACCGAAGAGTATTGAACCGGGAAGAGTCGTTAAGTTTGTCCTCGTTCTCTGCTCTTAGTTCATCCAGAGAATTGAGCAGCATCCCCAGTGAGTTTTTCATGTCATGTACAGCAAGAGCGAGAACCATGGAGAAGTCGATATTCCGGTTTTTCATAGGTTCAGTGCCTTCAGTTTGCGTTGCAGAGCAAGATAGCGACGGTATTGTCCGTGTTGTACCGGCAAACCAGCCAATTGACTTAGGTGATGCTGACAGCGCTCCAGCAGATCTTTTTGGTAGGTGTTGCTCTCGTACTCCTTCATCAGCACCTGAACCTGATTAAGATTAAGGGCAGGGTGATCAGGCACCATCTCTAGTGCTTTTGTGAAGATACTCGCGGCCTCCTTGAGGTTGCCTGACTCAAAGGCTTCTATCCCGTCCCGGTTCAGGCGACGGGCTTTGACTTTCATGCGAAAGCCAACAGGCTCATCCATCAGACTTTCGATCTTCTTGAGGGTGCCAGGGTCATCCTCAAACTGCTTGGACAGCTCTCTCAGCAACACTTTGGCTTCATCCCCGTAGCCAAGGCGGAATAGTGTTTTTGCATAGTCCAGGCTGGTTTCGACGCCCAAGGAATGGGTGCTTGTCAGTTCCGGACGGATGCCCTCAAGTATTGCTTCGGCTTTCTGAGCGTGCTCCTGGCCTGCGTAGATCCGGCATTGGACAATCTGGCTGCGAAGAGCGAGAACGTCGTTGTCCGGGAACTGCTTTTCCATGTTGGTAAGAACCAAAAAGGCTTCGTCAGCACACGCTACCCCCTCTTTGCCTGTGCTGCCTTCGCTGAGGTCGCAGAGAGTGTGGCTTAGGGCGAGATGGTGGCTTGGACTATCGTGAATGGAGTGGACTCCGAGGCTGACAGTGCGCCGCCATGCCTCTGCTGCAGTGTTCATGTCTTGATTTGACTCTGCCAGCTTGGCCAGATGTTTCTGACGAAGTAGTGCATTGGGTGAATAATCGATCGCCCGCTCGAGAATTTTCTGAGCCTGTCCAGGCTTGTTCTGACGTTCAAGGCCTTCCGCCAGAAGGTCATAGGCTTCCATATAGTCGGGGTGACCGGTGACTAGCTGTTGTAGGCTCTCGACAGCTTCATCGTAACGATGACTGGCCAGCAGTACTTTGCAGCGTCCGAATCGTGCCCAGGATAACTCGCGCTGGGAGAGCACCTCGTCGTACACCTTGATGGCATGGGAAAGGTCACCTAGCAGGAAATAGAGTTCCCCGAGAGTTTTCATGAGCCAGGTTTTATAGCGTGGCAGTCGGGAAAGAGCCTGCATGCAGAGTGAGATGGCTTCGGGATAGTTTTCTCGATCGATTTCGCGATTGACCGGGAGCAAAGCATTGCGTTGGTCGAGCAGGCTGCCCAAACGCTTTTCCAGCATGGCGCGGTTGATTGGCTTTGTCAGGTAGGCATCCGGCTGGTACTCACGAGCGCCCATGACCATTTCCCGTGACGTCTCTGAGGTCACCATAAGAAACAATGACGATCGCTGGAGAAGCTTCTTGTGGCGAAGCTCTTCCAGAATATGCTGACCGTTCTTGCCTTGGCCAAGATTATAGTCGCACAGCACCACATCAACGTGATTGTAAGTGCAGTACTGCACGGCGGGTCTGGCGCGTGCAACCAGTTCTATATTGTCAGCACCGCAGCTGCGAAGCATATGGCGCATAGAAAGCCGGAAGTTTTCAAAGTCGTCGATTACAAGATAAGCAAGCTTCCCAAATGCGTTTGTGCCTGAGGTGGACTTGTTATCGGGAGCGCTCATGAGCGTTTTGGTTTCAGCAGTTTGTTCACCATGGCTCTCAGGGCAGCGGGCTTAACGGGTTTGTATAAGATCTGATAACCTCGCTCGATGGCGTCCTCACGTACTTCAGTTGCCATATACCCGGTTATTAATATGCCCGGTATATCACGCCCAACTGCACCGCGTATGGCATCCATTGCGTCAAGACCGTTCTTGTTATCATCGAGCTGATAGTCCGCAAGTATAATATTGGGTTGTCCACCGCGCAGCTGTTCCAGTGCGTCTTCGAGGCTTTCAGCTGCCGTAACATCGCACTTCCAGTTCCCCAGAAGAGCCGCCATTCCCTGCAGAATTGCAGGATCGTTATCAATGCAGAGTACGCTCAAGCCGCCAAGGCTGGAGACCCGCCGGGAGCTTGTGGCAGCTGTTTCAGCGGTCTGGTATGCCTGATCCGCCGGTGCAAGGGGAACTGTAATACCAAATACACTCCCTTTACCCTGAATTGACTGGACGCTTACGGGATGGTTCAGCATTCCGCTGATCCGGTCGACGATTGCAAGACCAAGTCCAAGTCCTTTTTTGTCACGGCCGTGCTGAAATCGCCGAAATTCCTCAAAAATAAAGGTCAGCTGGTCTTCTGGTATGCCTGGGCCGGTATCCCATACTTCTATGCGCAGATACCCTTTTAGGCGGCGGCAACCCAGCAGGATTTTTCCCTCCGGAGTATAGCGTATTGCGTTAGACAGGAAGTTCTGTATCACCCGGCGCAATAGTTTGGCGTCTGAGCGAATCCAGGCACTACTGGGCACGACGTGAAGCTTCAGGTCCTGGTCCTCTGCAATGGCGGTAAAGTCGGTCGCCAGGTGACGCATAATGTCGTTAACCGGGAACACGCCAAGGTCTGGCTCCAAAGCCCCTGCATCAAGCTTGGAAATATCGAGCAGGGTACTGATGATCTCTTCTGCTGCACCGAGCGAGCTGTCGATATGATCTACGAGCTCTTTGTTCTCGGTGCTATTGGCCTTACCGGCAAGCGCAGAGGTAAACAGTCGCGCCGCATTCAGTGGCTGCAGCAGGTCGTGACTGGCTGACGCAAGAAAGCGGGTTTTACTCTGGTTTGCTTGCTCGGCGACTGACTTGGCCTTCAGCATTTGCTCGTTGATAACCTGCAGCTCTTGGGTGCGCTCTCTAACCCGCTGTTCAAGATATATATTGGTTTCTTTAAGCGCTTGCTCGGTACGGCGCATCGCCGTAATGTCCTGAAATGTGGTCACATAGCCGCCACCAGGGATCGGGCTGCCATCTACCCGGACGATGGTCCCGTCTGGCCGCTGGCGTTCGTAAGAAATAGGTTGACCTTCGCGCATACTGGCGTAGTGGTTGGAAATGATTTCATCAATACGCCTGGCTGGCAGATTTGCGTTGGTGAGGTTGTAGCGCATCAGGTCTTCTGCAGGGCGGCCAACTCTTACAAACCCTTTTGGATAGGTGAAGAGTTCAAGGTAACGATGGTTCCAGACCACCAACTGCTGCTGCTGGTTCACCACAGAGACGCCAAGGCTGATGTTCTCGATGGCTGACTGCAGCAGCTCTCGGCTGAACATCATGGCTTGTGATGCTTCGTCAACAATGCTGACTACATCTTCGATCTGCATGTCGCGACCCGTGAGGGTCGATTCCAGAACCACCCGGGCGGTAGAGGCGCCAATCACAGATGCTAGCTGGCGCTCTATGTATTTCATCAGATGAGATGAAGCCGGGCGGTGCGGGTGAAGCCTTATGGCGTTACGCCGCCCGTAGTTGCGGAAGACGGTTTCGGAGCGTTCCTCGCCCATGAACCTGTCAGTAAGAGCCTGGAGGTCGGATGTGAGTATTTCTCCCTGCCAGCTTTGATGCTGAACCGTGTCGCCTTTTGGGTGTGGGTCCTGAAAGAATGAGGCAATCTGGATTTTCTCGCGCACCCGCTGCCGGGTCACAAGAGAAAGCGTGATGTAAACCAGCGTATTGATGCCCAGGCTCCAGATAATGCCATGGCTGGTCTGGTCGAGCTCCAGCCCGAACAGGGCAGTTGGCCTTGTCCAGCTTAAACCCCAGATACCCTTGTTGATCAGGGAGTCGGTAAACCAGTCTGTCGAAGCCAGCGCAGGAAGCAGTAGTGTGTAACACCACATGAGAAAACCAAGTCCGAGGCCCCAGGTTGCGCCTGTGGCATTCCCGCGCCGCCAGAGGATGCCGCCCACCAGCGCCGGCCCGAATTGCGCGGCTGCGGCAAAAGACAACAGCCCGAACGACGTCAGGCTGTAGTCTTCACCCGCCATCCGGTAAAAGCCATAGGCCGTCAGTAGAACGACAAAAATCGCCACTCTGCGAATGCCGAGCAACAAGGAACTCAGATCTGCCTGACGGTTCATCCGTGGCCGGAAAAATTTGAGCAGTGCAGGCATGATGATTTCATTGCTCACCATCGTGGCAATAGCGACGGAGCAGACAATAACCATGGCTGCCGCTGCGGATCCACCGCCAAGAAATGCGAGGATAGCCAGCCATTCTTTACCGGCCATAATGGGCAGTTGCAGGATTAGAATATCCGGGTTGCCGGCTACGCCTTCTGGCGCCAGTAGGCCAGCTGCTGCAATGGGCAATACGAAGGCGCTGGCCACCACGAGATAGATCGGCATAGCCCAGCGTGCAACTTCAAAGTCCCGGGGATCGGCATTCTCGACCACCATAACGTGAAACTGTCTTGGCAGGCAGATGATGGCTAGCATTGCTACGAGGGTCTGAGTAATGAACGCCGGAGCTTCAATGGAATCTGTTGTAAGAATGCCAGTCAGATCAGCCTGTTGGACATTTTCGAGTAAATCACCAAAGCCATTGTAAAGCCCGTATCCGGCGAACAGTCCGACGGCGACAAAGGCAACAAGCTTGATCAGCGATTCGAAGGCCACTGCCTGAATCATACCGCGATGATGTTCTGTAGATTCCAGATGGCGAGTGCCAAAAAGTACGGTGAATACGGTCAGAGCCAAGGTTATATACCAGGCAGCATCATTCCAGGCTGCAGTACTCAATTCCCCGGCACCCACACCAGTGCCTGTGTCGGATAATATGCTGAAGCCCATGGCGATAGCTTTCAGCTGCAGTGCGATGTAGGGCACGCTGCCAATCAGCGCGAAGGCTGCGATCATGGCTGCCAGTAGCTGGGATTTGCCGTATCGGGAGGCAATGAAGTCCGCTATGGAAGTGCTGTTGTTACGTTTGCTTATGTGAATAATCCGGCGCAGCAGTGGCGCGCCGAAGACAAAAACCAGCAAGGGCCCAAGATAGATTGGAAGGAAGCCCAGCCCCTCCTGTGTAGCCCGTCCAACGGCGCCGTAGAATGTCCAGGAGGTGAAGTAGACAGCCAGTGACAGTGAATAGACCTGCGTTCGCGCCACGCGCCTGCGATAAAGCCCAGGATGTTTATCGCCCGCCCAAGCGATGATAAACAGGATGGAAATGTAGGTGATGGAAATTAAAACCAGCAGCCAGCCACTAATCATATTTATGCATTTCCGTCAGGTGTGCGGGTTGCCAGGCCCGTTACCGGAATATCAGCCAGCACATACGGTAGAGAAAAGCGGGTCGCTTCGATCCAGGACTTTCAGATTGTCTACCCGGGGCGTTCCATCAGAGCCGAGAGGAACGACCTCGCGGGTCGCGCAGTTCATAATGTGAACCCGGTGCGAGACTGTGTCTGTCATCTTCTGTTCAAAGCGGTAGAGCGTGAACCGGATTATATCCGGGTTGCCGGTGTCCTGGGCGATGCTGTCCGTATCCACAGTGGAGAATGCGGTTACGTAAGGGTAGGCCAAAGACCATGGGCGCCAGAAAATTTTGTCGCTTTCTGTGCTCACGACCACAGCCTCATCAGGCAGGCGTGATTGTTTATGGTCATACCAGATGTATTCACCGTAGATCAGATAGCCAAGCATACCTGCGCCGGCAAATACCGGAATAATCCATTTAGGCGCCATATTGCGGGTGACGGCCCGGATTCCGAGAGCGATACCGGCGGCGCCCAGCCCACTAAATACGGTGGCGACAAGAGTCCAGAACATAAATGTGTTTCCTTAAAAAAGAACGGGCTTCCTCTAAGAGGAAGCCCGTTCAGTAACAACCTGTCAACTCAATGAGTGAAACAGGCCGGGTTGTTGCTTAGTGGTCTTGAGCTTGTGCTGCACCACGTGGGTAGCGAACGCTCTCAACCAGCTCCTGAATCTCAACGGGCGGCTCATCAGTCGCATTGGATACAGCGAAGGCTACCCCAAAGTTGACGATGGCACCAATCGCACCGATAGACAGCGGAGAGATACCGAATACCCAGTTCTCCGGAATGTCAGCGAGGTTGGCGGTGCCTGGGATGAAGAGCCATCCTTTGTACACAAAGATGTACGTCAGGGTGAACGCCAAGCCGCCCAGCATACCCGCGATGGCACCGACATTGTTAACGCGCTTGGAGAAGATACCCATCATCAGAGTTGGGAACAGAGATGCGGCTGCGATACCGAAGGCCAGCGCCACAACCTGAGCCGCGAACCCTGGCGGGTTGGCGCCAAGGTATGTCGCCACAACAATTGCAACGGCCATCGAGATTCGGGCTGCCAGCAACTCGCCTTTATCCGTAATTCCCGGATTAATCGAGCCTTTGATCAGGTCGTGACTGATAGCCGAAGATATCGCCAGTAGCAGGCCTGCTGCTGTCGACAACGCAGCTGCCAGGCCACCGGCGGCTATCAGGCCGATAACCCAGCCAGGTAGATTGGCAATTTCCGGATTGGCCAGTACCAGAATGTCACGGTTTACGTCCAGCTCATTGCCTTTCCAGCCGCGAGCATCAGCTTGAGCCTGGAAGGACGGAACATCGTTGTAAAGCTGGATACGGCCGTCTTCGTTTTTATCAACGAACTTGATCAGACCCGTGACTTCCCACTCTTTGACCCATTGCGGGCGATTGTCATATTCAATTGGCTCAGCAGCGGTGCCATCCGGGTAAATGGTGGTCATCAGGTTCAGACGAGCCATGGACGCAACAGCCGGGGCTGTGAGGTACAGCAGCGCGATGAATACCAGGGCCCAGCCAGCTGACCAGCGAGCATCTGCAACCTTGGGAACGGTGAAGAAGCGGATAATTACGTGAGGAAGGCCAGCAGTACCGATCATCAGTGTCAGAGTAAACAGCACCATATTCAGCTTGCTGTCGACGTCAGCTGAATACTCGGTGAAGCCTACATCAGTAATAACCTGATTCAGTTTATCGAGAATCGGCATTCCGGAATCGATGTGAGTAGAGAACAGACCCAGTGCTGGAATCGGGTTGCCGGTCAGCTGCAGCGAGATAAACACCGCGGGGATAGTGTAGGCAACGATCAACACAACGTACTGGGCAACCTGTGTGTAGGTGATGCCTTTCATGCCGCCAAGCACGGAATAGATGAAGATTACGACAGCGGCGATCATCAGACCTGTTGTGGAATCAACTTCCAGAAAGCGGGAGAAGGCGACACCCGCACCAGCCATCTGGCCGATAACGTAGGTCAAAGATGCAACGATCAGGCAGACAACCGCAACCAGGCGAGCTTTTTTGCTGTAGAACCGATCACCGATAAACTCCGGAACCGTGAACTTGCCAAACTTGCGCAGGTAGGGCGCCAAGAGCATTGCTAGCAAAACGTAACCACCCGTCCATCCCATCAGGTAGGCTGAGCTTGCATAGCCACTGGCAGCAATAATACCTGCCATGGAAATAAAGGATGCCGCAGACATCCAGTCGGCACCAATGGCCATGCCGTTGGTGATAGGGTGAATGCCGCCGCCGGCGACGTAGAAGTCTTTTGTACTTCCGGCCTTGGCCCAGATGGCGATAAGGATGTAGATGAGGAATGACCCACCTACAAACATGAGGTTGATTGTAAATTGACTCATACGCTTACTCCTCGTCCACGCCGAATTGTTTATCGAGCCTGTTCATGCGCCACGCGTAGTGGAAGATCAGTGCAATGAACGTGAGAATAGAGCCCTGTTGAGCGAACCAGAAGCCCAGATCCGTGCCGCCGATGGGAATGCCGGAGAGCATGGGGCGCAGAACAATTCCGAAGCCATAAGAAACCAGAGCCCAGATGATCAGGCTCCCAAATATAATGCGAAGATTCGCCTTCCAGTACTTTTCAGCATCGTAGCTATGACCTGACATAGGATTACTCCTGTCTTGTTGTTGTTGATCTGTGGTGGTTTTGCGGTGAGCTGAGCGAGCCAGAGAATTTATTATTCATATTAGCACTTTCCCTACTTGTTCTCTTCTATGACTCTACCTTTCAATCGATTTATAGATATTGGCAAAAAGTCTAATTTTGAGTAATTTACTGTGACAGGCGTCTGTTTTTGAGGAGTTTCACGCACTCGGGTTACATGCGGTTTATGCTTTTCAGCCGGCGGTGGTATCGCAGTTTGTCGTGCAGTTCCTTGAGGGTTTTCAGACCTTCCTTGTGAGCTTTGTTCAATGCTATCAGGGTGAGCTCGGCGGTCGCCAGCGCGTCGGATGCGGCGTGATGTCTTGCGCTGACCTCCAGGCCAAAATGGTCTGCCCAATGATCCAGACCTTTGCCGTTGGTAGCAGCGTTTGGAAAAAACGCAGGTAGTAAATCGGCTACATCCATCCAGATATGGTTTCGGGTATAGCCAAGTTCGGCCTTTAACGTTTTTTCGAGAAACCTCTGGTCGAATGCAGAGTGGTAGGCAAGCACCGGATCGCCATTCATCCACTCCAGAAGAAAGAGCAAAGCGTCTTCGGTCTCATGTCCCTGGGTAAGCGCTTCCGGACCTATACCGTGAATCAGCACTGTCTTGGTGATATCCAGCTCAGGGCGTCTCAGAATCAGGTCGAACTGATCGCTGAGGTCAATTGCCCCTCCGTTGATAGCAACTGCGCCAACGGCGATGACTTCATCCTTGTTTGAATGCAGCCCGGTGGTCTCGAGATCCAGGACAATCAGGCGACATTCAGAGAGCAACTGATCCCCCGGGGTTTTTGGGGTGGGCATGTTCTCTGGCGCTATGTTGCCAGTCAGGCCCGCGCGGCGGCGTTCAATCCATTGTCTGATCTGTTCCAACATGGGGCGACGGCCTGGATTCAGAGTTGGTAGGTAAGTTCAAGTTTTTGTTGCAGGCGTTGAGCCTGCCGGAACGACTCACGGAGAATGCGCCTGTCCAACGGGTTCAGGTCGTCCGGATCTATGTAGTTGGTGAGCTCTTCGTCCCGATCAAGCATTTCCTGGTGTGACCGCATGCGAATGGCCTGAATCAGGCTGTAAGCATCTTTCCAGGCGTTGGCATCTTTGGCATCAAAAACATCTTTTTTGACAAGCTCGTCTATCCTCTCAAGTGTATTTGCATTTTCAACGCCGTTGGCAAGCGCAAACACGCGCACAGCTTCCACGAAAGGTGCGAGGCCCTGGCGCTTAAGGTCCAGGCTTCGCTTTTTGCCATCAGAAACATAGCGGAAGTTGCGGAACATGGTCAGCGGTGGTTTTCTTTGAAGTGCGTTGCCCGCAAGCATCTTCTGGAATAGCGCGTTCTTACGGATTCTTGTAAGCACTTTTTCAAGGAGTTCGTGTAAAGATTCTGTCGGGCCGAACACCGCTCTCATATCCAGAAAGATGGATGAGTAAACAAGATTTTGCGGAGTGGATGCGTCAATGAAGCGAATAAACCAGTCATCCCACTCGTGATCGCTCAGGCACAGCTTCGGATTGCTGGCCATGATGTTGCCTTTACACAAGGTAAAGCCGCACTCGGCAAGTTCATCGTTGACTGTCCGGGCGAATGGCAGCAGTTTTTCCCGTACCTGGTCATTCGTCATGCCTTCCGGTGTCTGGAACAGGATGCCGTTATCCTGATCAGTCAACAGAGTCTGCTCCTGCCGTCCTTCGCTACCAAAAGTGAGCCAGGTAAACGGAATGCCCGGGTCATTTTTCTTGATGTTGAGTTCCAGAACGCGTCTGACGGTAACATCGTTAAGCGTTGTGATGATCTTCACGACCTGTCCTGAATCTGCGCCGTGGGCCAGCATCGCATCCACCAGGCGGGATACGTCTGAGCGCAGACTGACCAGCGTCCGCAAATGTGTAGCGGTACCGATGGTGCGGGCCAGGTTAACCAGGTCAACCCGTTGCAGCGAGAACAGATCCCGTTCCGACACCATTCCGATCAGTTGTTTATCCTCATCAATTACGCAAAGGTGTGCAAAATGGTGTTCTGCCATCAGCATTGCGGCTTCAAAGGCGTCGGCTTGTGCTGACAGGCAACAGGGATCTTTCGTCATTATCTGGCGTACCGGTGCATCCAGAGTGCAGGTATCTTCTGCAATCATGGTGCGCAGGTCGCGAAGGGTAAAAATACCGGTCGGGTGCCGGCTGTCATCGGTTATTACAATGCTGCCAACATTGTTTTCGTGCATGCGGGCTACCGCTTTACGCACCGGCAGATCCGGAGAGCAGACAATGGGATTGCGAAGGGCGTAGCGTTCAAGTGGTGTGCTCAGGGATATACTTGAGCCCATGGACGCCATGGCTCCGGACTGTATGCGCTGGTTAACGCGATCCAGCAGGCTGCTGACTCCGCGCAAGCAGAAGTCACGGAAGGGTTCGCTATCGGAAAACAGGGTAATAAAGGCATCCTGTTCGATGCTCAGGCAGAAGGTGTCGCCGGCGGCACGGTGCAGTGTCCGTGTGGGGCGCTCGCCTATGATCGCGGCCAGTGGAAAACACTCACCCTGGCTGATCTCAAATGTGGTTTCTGTCTTGTCAGCTTTCTGATTATGGCGTTCGCCACGGATCCGTCCCTGTTTAACAACGTAGAATCTTCGGACAATACCGTCGTCCTGCGATAAGGCAACATCGCCATCGGCATAGAAACGCAGTGTGGCGTGTTCAGCAAAGTGGGCCAGATGATCGTCGTCCATGCTGGAGAAGGGTGCGTGCGCCTGCAAAAAGCCCATAATGGAGCGGGTATTCTGGGGGCGTGTGCTGTCCTGGTTTGCTGCTGCCATAGCCGGTTCCGCTTGATCGTTATTATTGTCAACTTACAGTGTAGATTACCGGAGCGGGTGTTCACTCTACTATTTTGGTCGCAGTGTAACTGTCGTAACACTGCACAATCTTCTCGCTTTCTTTATGGGGAGAGGTTCGAGTGGTAAAGTTCTTCCATTCAACAGGTTAATTGAAAGCACGGCCATGACTACCAAAAATGATCGCCTGAGTTTTCTTGAGGAAATGAAGGACGTCCGGCGCCTACGAAAACCCAATCGCGCCGAGATAACCATACCCCGTGAACTGACGCCCGGCCATCTGGAGCGTCAGCGTGCTGCCGTGGAGAAGCCGCTCAAAGATGCCAATCCGCTGACCTCCGAGATGGTCGATCCTCTGACAGCGCACGATATTCTCTGTTGGCAGCGTCCTGGAATTCAGCACGGGGTCTTCCGCAAGCTCCGGCTTGGGCAATATCCCATTGACGCAAGGCTGGATCTCCACCGGATAACGGTTGAACAGGCGCGCCGGGACGTATTCCGGTTTATTGGTGATTGTGTCCGGTACGGGTTGCGGACCGTCATTATCCTTCACGGCAAGGGAGAGCGTAATCCTGACGGTGTGGCTCAGCTCAAGAGCTACCTCGCGAAATGGCTACCAGAGCTCGCCGATGTGTTGGCGTTTCATTCGGCCCAAAAACACCATGGTGGAACCGGTGCTGTCTATGTCATGGTTCGTAAAAGCGAGCGGGAAAAGCAGCTTAACCGGGAGATCCATGGGGAGCGCTAGGGCTGCTAGGTGTCTGAAACCATTATTTTTAACTCATTGTGAGCTGAGGAGTTTCTCATGAAGAAAACGATATTGATGATGTTCGCGGCTCTGGTTCTTACCGGCTGTCAGGATCGGGTAATCTGGGACGATAAAGGCAAAGCAGAAAGCGCAACGGAGAACCGGGAGGTATGGGATTCCAACGGAAAAATGAAAACCGGTGAGCGCAAGATCTGGACTAACAAAGACGGCGAGAAAGTCGTTAAGTAAAGCCTTGTCAGAAGGTTGTCAGAAAGGTTTCCGGACAGATAAAACAAAGAGCCCAGCGCACAGAGCCGGGGCAAGAGCGGGAGCGAGCAGGAATGGCACTGAGCATTACAGTTAACGGCGAGCAGCGCTCGTTGGATATCGAAGGTGATACCCCACTGTTATGGGTATTACGTGACGAGCTGGGGCTCAAGGGCACCAAGTTTGGTTGTGGTGTGGGCCTTTGCGGTGCCTGCACGGTGCATCTGAACGGGCAGCCGGTTCGTTCCTGCTCAACACCTGTGGCGTCCGCGTCGGGCGGCAAGGTTACCACCATAGAAGGTCTGGCTGAGGGCGGGCAGTTGCACGCCCTGCAGGACGCGTGGATTGCACACGGTGTGCCGCAGTGCGGCTATTGCCAATCGGGTCAGCTAATGAGTGCTGCGCATCTTCTGGCAAACAATCCGGCGCCTGCCAGAGACGATATTGTAGCAGCCATGACCGGCAATCTTTGTCGGTGTGGTACCTACTCGCGAATTATTGCCGCAGTGGAATCAGTGGTGGGAACTTCTCTGGGGTATGATGCGGCCGCTGCCCGGGAGAAAAGCTGACATGGCGATGAACCGACGTGACTTTCTCAAGGTAAGTGCCGGCACATCGGGCTCCCTGATGCTGTCTCTCTCGCTCCCCGGCTGCTCTGGAATGCCGACCGGCTACCAGCAGGAATCCGGTAAGTGGAAGCCGGATGCCTGGCTTGAGATAACGGATAACGATGAGATCCATTTTACGCTGGCCCGTGTCGAGATGGGGCAGGGTACCTATACCGGGCTTACCACCCTGATTGCGGAAGAGCTGGAAGTCGATCCGGAGGCGATCACCCCCAGGTTTGCGCCGGTTGCACCAGAATACCGCAATCCCTTGTACAAGCTGCAGCTCACCGGTGGCAGCAGCAGCATTGCAACCAGCTGGGAGCCGCTGCGCGCAGCGGGCGCCTCTGCGCGACAGATGCTGATTATGGCGGCCGCGAGAGTTTGGCAGGTAGATGCAGCTGAGTGCTCGGCTCGGCAAGGCCGGGTGATTCATCCCAACGGGCTGGACTCCATGCGCTATGGCCAGCTGGTGGAATTGGCCTCCAAAGAAGTCATACGCGGTGAGGTCGCTCTGAAGCAGGCCAGTGAGTGGAAGTACATCGGCAAGCAGCGAGGCAGGCTTGATGCCCGTGCTAAGTCCACCGGCGCGGCTGTTTACGGAATAGATGTTGAACTTCCGGGTATGGTTTACGGCGTGATAAGCCGTCCTCCCCGATACGGTGCCCGGGTTAAGGCCTTCAATGAGAGTGAAGTTCGCGCTATGCCGGGTGTTCTCGATGTGTTTGAAATTGAGCGCGGTGTGGCGGTTGTTGCTGACAAATACTGGCGTGCCCGCAAGGCTCAGGATGCGTTGAAAATAGAGTGGGACAACACGGATGCTCTGTCGCTTTCTACCGACGAGGTCTTTGCTTCGTATAGACGCGCTGCCGATGAGGATAACGGAGAGTCGGAGCGCAGCGAAGGGGATTATGAGTCTGCGGCCCGCGAAACAGGGAAAAGTGAGTCCGGAAAGATAGTTGAGGCGGAATACAGCCAGCCCTACCTGGCCCACTCAACCCTGGAGCCCATGAATGCCACGGCGTGGTACCGGAATGACAGCATCGATGTCTGGGCGCCGACCCAGGCTCCGGATCTTGGCCGCATTGCCGCGGCTCGGGTAACCGATCTTTCCCCAAGTGATGTCACGATCAATACCACCTTTCTCGGTGGCGGGTTTGGCCGTCGCCTGACTCAGGACTATATCGAAGAGGCAGCGGCGGTTGCTTTCCGTGTGAAAAAACCGGTTAAGGTGATCTGGTCCCGGGAAGAAGATACGCAGCACGATTTGTATCGCCCAGCCATGTTGCACCGGATGCAGGCGGGCCTTGATGGTAACCAGCTGACCGGATGGCACCATCAGATCGTCGGCCCACAATTACTGGACTGGTACGTGCGAAATGCTGCGCCAGCTCAGTACCCCTGGGCGCCGAAGTTCATGTACGACACCCTGGGTAAAGTTGGCTTGCTTGCCGAAGGTATTGCAACGCCGAAGGATATGTCGGCCATCGAAGGGGCTATAGAGTATCCCTACAACGTAGACAATATTGATATCCGCCACACACATACTGATCCCGGTGTCCCGGTTACCTTCTGGCGATCAGTGGGTTACTCGCATAATGGTTTTGCTGTTGAAACCTTTATGGATGAGCTGGCTCACGAAGCCGGAGAAGATCCTTATCAGTTCCGCCGCAAGCTGCTGGCGGGCCAGCCCCGGCACCTTGAGGTTCTCGACAGAGTCGTGCGAATAGCCGGCTGGAACAAGCCTGTTGCGGAAGGGCGTGGTCGAGGCATAGCGCTGTTCAAGAGCTTCGGAACCTTTGTGGCGCAGGTAGTGGAGGCCGGAGTGGAGAACGGAGCCATCCGGGTGTACAAGGTGGCCTGCGCCGTGGACTGCGGCCAGGTGGTCAACCCGCGCATTGTGGAAGACCAGATTGAGGGCGGGATTATCTTTGGTCTGACCGCAGCACTTTACGGGGAGATAACTTTTGAGAATGGCCAGGTTAACCAGAGCAACTTTCACGATTATCAGCTGATGCGGCAGTATGAACTGCCCGAAGTGACGGTGGATATCGTGGAGAGCACTGAAGCTCCAACAGGTGTCGGAGAGCCAGGTGTACCGCCGGTTACCCCTGCTCTGGGTAACGCGCTGTTTGCCTTGACGGGCAAGCGTCAGCGCAGTTTGCCTTTGAAAGCTGATGCCTGACGCGGCACCCGCTCTGGTGGTCGGCGGCCATGAATCTGTGATTAAAGATGTTCTGGCATGGCTTGAGCAGGGCAGACGGGTGTGGTTATGCACCATTGTGGAAACCTGGGGTTCGTCGCCCCGGCCTGCAGGTTCCTGGCTGGCGGTCAGTGATTCCGGGCAATGGAGCGGCTCGGTGTCAGGCGGCTGTCTGGAAGAAGATCTCCTGCGCCGCACAGCTCAAGATGGCTCTGACTGCCCCGTTGTCATCGACTACGGCATTACCGATAACGACCGTGATGATTTCAGGCTGCCCTGTGGCGGCCGCATCCGGTTGCTGGTGGAGCCGTTAGGTGACACGTCAGGTAAAAGCAGCACGGCAACTGAACATGTAAGGCAGTTGGCGGAAGCGCTGAATGATCGGCGGCCAGTGGTTCGCCGGGTCAGCCTGCAAGGTGTGGCCGTGCTTGAGCGCGCTATGCCCGCTGCCCGCCCGGGTGTCGTATTTAACGGCGAAGAACTGCTCCATACGCTGCAGCCGGAATGCCGGCTGCTACTGATCGGAGCAGGCGAGGTGGCGCGATACGTGGCTGAGTTTGCGACCGCCGCCGATTTTACCGTTACTCTTTGTGAACCGCGGGAAGCTTTTGCGTCGGGCTGGGGGCACGATCACCTGCCGCTTGACCGGCGCTTGCCAGACGACCTGATTACAGAATCCTTTTACGATTCTTGGTGTGGCGTGTTGGCGCTGGCTCATGACCCCCGTATAGACGACATGGGTTTACTGGCGGCGCTGCAGTCGCCAGCGTTCTACGTTGGAGCCATGGGCTCAAAACGGACGTCGGAGGCCCGGCGAGAGCGCCTTGCGTCACTGGGGATCGAGGAAACGGCATTGAAGCGCTTACGGGCGCCGATTGGTATTAATATTCCCAGCAAAACCCCCGCAGAAATTGCCATTTCCATTGTTGCTGATCTGATCGAAGCGCGGCATCATTTGCGAACAACCCTCGATCCATGCTCTTCACCTTTGGGGAGATAACCCGTGTTTGATGTAAGCCGATACTCTGTGGTTGCCGAATCCATTGTGGATGCCGGGCGCTTTCTTTATGGACGCGGCTGGTCTCCGGCCACAAGCAGCAATTACTCTGCCCGTATAGACAACAAGCACATTGCCATTACCGTATCCGGCCGCCATAAGGGGCAGCTGGGTGCGGGTGATGTCATGGTGGTCGACCTTCAGGGCAGGCCGGTGCAAAGTGACTGCCGCGCCTCTGCGGAAACCTTGTTGCACACGGCGTTGTATCAGGTTTTTTCGGATGTGGGTGCGGTTCTTCATACGCATTCCGTCAACGCAACGGTGTTGAGCCGGCTTCTGGCTGCGAGTGAACTCCTGAAGTTTGAAGGTTACGAACTGCAAAAAGCGTTCGATGGTATCGAGACCCATGAGTCAGCCGTGACGGTTCCGGTTTTCGAAAACACTCAGGACATTGAAACGCTCGCTCGGGAAACCCGGGAATGGTTTCTCGAGCACCCGGAGCAGCCGGGTTACCTGATACGTGGCCACGGGCTGTACACTTGGGGTAAAACCATGGCTGATTGCCTGCGGCATGTGGAAGCCTTTGAATTTCTGTTTGAATGTGAACTTGCAACCATGAGGGCTCGCCCATGACGACTCTGAGTATTTTTGACGAACATCACCCGGACGCAGCCAAGACGGTAACGGATGACCCCGCAGAAATCGGCCAGTTGCTGGAAGGCAAGGGTATCCGCTTTGGGCGGTGGCCAACGCAGGATCTGCCGGCGGATGCAGCTCCGGAACAGATCCTGGAGACCTACAGCAGCGAGATTGCGGAGCTGAAGGCCGAGAGCGGTTTTCAGACTGCTGATGTGGTGAGTCTCAATCCGGACAACCCCCAGAAAGACGCTTTCCGGCAGAAGTTTCTGGATGAGCACACCCACAGCGAAGACGAGGTGCGCTTTTTCGTGCGCGGGCAGGGCATATTCTACCTGCACCTTGGCGACCAGATCTTTGCGGTTCAGTGCCAGAAAAACGACCTGATCAGCGTACCCGAAGGCACCCGCCACTGGTTTGATATGGGCCCTGAGCCGGAGTTTACCTGCATTCGCCTGTTTACCAATACTGAAGGCTGGGTAGCGGATTTTACCGGAGAGGATATTGCCGGGCGCCTGCCACGTTTTGAGGAGTTGGAGGGAGCGGCCGTATGATTCGGGTGATTCTTACGGACATCGAAGGCACAACCAGCTCAATATCCTTTGTGCACGATGTACTGTTTCCCTACGCGGCCGAGCACCTGCCGGCGTTTATCCGCGAACAGCAGGGTAGCCCTGAAGTTTCAGAGCAGCTTGACCTGGTGGCGGAAGAGTCCGGGACAGACCGCGGGGATCCCGAGGCGCTGATTGAAACGCTCCAGGCCTGGGTTCGTGAAGACCGCAAAGCGACGCCGCTCAAAGCGCTTCAGGGCATGGTCTGGGAGCAGGGTTATCAGCAGGGCGAGCTTAAAGGCCATATATACAACGATGCCGCACAGTATCTGCAGCACTGGCACGATCGTGGACTGCGTTTGTACGTTTACTCATCGGGCTCGGTTAAAGCTCAGAAGCTGATTTTTGGCTTTACTACGGAAGGCGATTTCACGCCGTTTTTCTCCGGTTATTTTGATACCCGGATTGGTGGCAAGAAAGAACCGGAAGCTTACCGCACTATTCTCAGTGAACTTGGCGTAGAGGCCGGGACGATCCTCTTCCTTTCGGATGTTGAAGCCGAGCTGGAGGCTGCTGAGGTCGCCGGCATGAAAACCGCTTGGCTAATCCGGGATGGAGAGCTGCCCGAAACGCAGCGTTTTGTTGCCCGGGATTTCGCAGAAGTGGACGCTCTTCTGCAAAAGCGGTAGCCGTCCCCCAGTGGAGCTGGCGCCAGGAGGCAATCATGTCAGGAGCCCCATTAGCCAGACTGTTTATCTCCGGCGTGATGGTGTTTCTGCTGGCGGGGTGCAACCCCTTTTCAGATGCCCGCCCGATGATGGACGAATACGTGGAGCGGGTTGGCCGGGTGCTGGGCGTGGAGTCAGGGCTTTCGGAGATTCCTGCGGCAGAACAGATGCCGAGGCGCCGCAACCGGGTGTTGCCGATGCCTGATCTGGAACTGGGCATGCTGGACTTCCTGTCACTCTACGGTTGTGAGCTGCAATACGTGGTTGGAGAGAAAAACTCTGTTATGGGCAAGGTGATGCAGCCTCTTAATCGCCTGCGCTATGAGGTTCGTTTTATCCGCACCGCCGGCGAGTGCCTGGAAGCGGTTGAGGATGAAGAGCTTCAGAAGGTTTTAAAACAGGCCATCGCCAGTAAGCGCGAATCGCTGCCAATTGCCATCTGGAACGCAACTTGGGGCGTGGAGGAGATGGAAACACTGTTCACGCTCGCCAAGGGTGAGTATCCGGTGGGGGCCAAAGATTCGCTCTCGGATCTTGCCCGGGATGCGCGGCAGTTAAACAAAGCCGTGGCAGCGTTTCTGGAACAAAACCTTGATGTGGATCTGGGCTTTTGGGGTAAGGTGCATCAGCGCTGGCAGGCGGAATACAGGGCAGGCCAGCTGATCAACAGTGCCCTGCTTGTGACGACCCGCCTCGGGGATGCTACGCGCTTAATTCGCCAGCGACTGGAGGGTCGCCCGCTATGCCTCAACGGCAAGCCCAACAATCAGTCTGATATTGTTCAGGGTATGTTCTTTAGTCTCTATATCGGAAAAATCCAGCCCTACCTCGCCGACCTGCGGCGTGCCCGCACGGATCTGATAGAACCATTATCCGAGTTGGCGGCCATGCAAGCCGATGTTATGCCGGAGCACTTCCGGAGTTGGTTTCAGACAGCGCTGGCTTTGGAAGGGCGCGAAAGCGTGTGGGCGAGTTTGGATGCCTCAGTGGAGAGCCATACCAAAAGCTGGCAGGCGCTGCTGGAGCAGTGTGGGTTAAGGCCTGGCGCATAAGTCTCAACATGCCCTCAACGCTGGCTTTCTGGCGTCACCCTGAGAATTTCTTCAACGGTGGTCAGGCCGCTGGCCACTTTTTGTGCGCCGCTTAATCGCAGTGATTTCATGCCCTCCCGGTAGGCGTCCAACCGCAGCTGTTCCAGTTCGCAATGATCGGTGATCTGGCTCGTCAGCGCACCGGAAAGCGTCATGATTTCGTACACCCCTGCACGGCCAAAGTAGCCCGTATTACGGCATTCCAGGCAGCCTACAGGTTGGTGGAATTGTTTTGGTGGCGGAGCTTTCCAGGGCTTGGTCAGAATCTGCCAGGCTTGGATGTCAACGGGAGCCGGGGCTTTGCAATGTGGGCACAGTGTGCGCACCAACCGTTGAGCCATCACGCCCAGCACGGTTGCGCGAATCAGGTAGGGAGGGATGCCCAGCTCTATCATCCGGGTCAGAGCGCTTGGTGCATCGTTTGTGTGCAGCGTGGAGAGCACAAGGTGGCCGGTCAGTGCTGCCTGCACTGCCATTTCAGCGGTTTCACGATCGCGAATTTCGCCAATCATGATGATGTCCGGATCCTGTCTCAGCAGCGCTCGGACACCAGTAGCAAAGGTCAGGTCGATGTTTGTCTGAACCTGCATCTGGTTGAATGCTGGCTCAACCATCTCGATGGGATCTTCGATGGTGCAGACATTCAGCTCGGCAGAAGCGATCTGTTTCAGCGTGGAATACAGGGTTGTGGTTTTGCCGGAGCCCGTGGGGCCAGTTACCAGCACAATTCCGTGGGGCTTTGAGGTTGCCTCCTGCCAGCGCTCCCGATCTTCGCGGCTGAACCCGAGCTGTTCGTAAGATTTCAGCAGTACATCCGGGTCAAATATCCGCATCACCATTTTTTCCCCGAACGCCGTTGGCATGGTGGCCAGGCGCAGCTCCACTTCGCTGTTATCGGGTTTGCGGGTTTTCAGGCGACCATCCTGCGGCCGGCGCTTTTCAGCGACGTTCAGTCGCCCCAGAATCTTGAGCCGGCTAGTAATGGCCATGCCCACATGTTCGGGAAACTCGTAAACGCTGTGCAACACGCCGTCAATGCGGAAACGGATATGGGTCAGTGTGCGGCGCGGCTCAATGTGAATGTCGGATGCGCGCTGATCAAACGCGTACTGCAACAGCCAGTCAACAATACGCACAACATGCTGGTCGTTGGCATCCGGGCTGTCACTAGCGCCCAGATCCAGTAGCTGCTCCAGATTCTGGTGACCGGCACTATTGCCGGGGGCCTGACCTCCACTGGCTTTATTGACGGAGTTCGCGAGCTGGTATAATTCGACGGAGTAGCGGCGGATATCTTCAGGGTTGGCGACTACCCGACGGATTTCCTTGCGCACGGCCTGGCGCAGGTTGCCCTCCCAGTCACTTTTGAAGGGTTCGGCACTGGCTACCAGGACTTCTTCCTGCCCGATCTCTACGGCCAGAATGCCGTGGCGCTGGGCGAATGCGTAAGACATCACTCGGGCAATCGCCGGCGTGTCTATTTTCAACGGGTCAATGTGGTAATAGGGCTGGCCGGCCCAGTTTGCCAGCCACTGCGTGAGCCGGTCGAGATCAAAGGTCTTGCCGCTTTTATCACTGGTGAGTGCCGCAATTGCGACCAGTTCCAGTGGATGCCGCTTAGCTGCCTTGCTGCTGGCGGCCCCGAGATTGGCAGAAAGAACCCGTTCTGCGTTGTCCTGGCTGATCTCACCATCGCTGACCAGTGCTGTACAGATGTCCCGCAGAGTCAGTGTGCTCCGTGGCGGTGCAGGTGGTCGCGATGGATGCGCTGTTTTATTGGACTCTGGCATAAGGTGTCACTTTCCGGTGCTGGAGCATGTCAGCCTGTCACTGGCCGATTCACTTTAAGGTGAACCATCGCCATGGTAAACAACAGGAAGGTGAGTGCTGTGAGAATCACGGGGCCGGGCGCGCCCTTGCTGAGCCAGGCAGAAACCACCGCCTGAGTGAAGTAAAAGATCACCACGAAGGCCAGCCAGATATAGCCGCGATTATTGCCCCGGAACACCAGCATCACGAGTGCCAGCAGTGGAATCAGTTTGACTGAGAGTATCAGCGCTATCGAAACCCCTTCGATCGGTGCCGGGTAAAAGGTTGTGATCAGCAGGGTTGCCAGCACGGCCAGATAAAGAAACTGGGTTGCCCGAGCGGTATGCCGGGCTTTGGGGGTATGGAGCATTGTCGGATTCCAAAAAAGTATAGAGAGCTTTACGTAGGGCTGCTGTGTTCGTGTCAGTCTGACAGTCTGAGCGCCAGGTTTGCCAGGCGTTCGCCAAAGAGCTGGCAGAGCGCCTTTTCATGTCCGCTCAGGGGCTGCTGCTCAGCGCTTCCGGCCCAGTGCGAAGGGCCATATGGCGTGCCTCCTGTTGCCGTTTCGTTCAGGTTTTTATCTGTGTAGGGAAGTCCGCACAACAGCATGCCGTGGTGAAGCAGTGGTATCATCATGGTCAGTAGCGTGGTTTCCTGGCCTCCGTGCAGGCTCCCGGTTGAGGTAAACGCCCCCGCCGGTTTGCCAACCAGCGCCCCGCTAAGCCAGAGATCACCGGTGGTATCCAGGAAGTGCTTGAGCGGTGCAGCCATATTGCCGAACCGGGTCGGACTGCCGATGGCCAGGCCGGCACAGTTAGCCAAATCGGACTTGCTTACGTAGGGCGCACCCGCATCCGGAACCGGCGGCAGCGAGGCTTCTGTGTCTGGAGAGACGACAGGAACAGATCGCAGTTTTGCTTCAATGCCGGCCACCCTTGCGACACCCCGGCCTATCTGGCTTGCCAGTTCCGCCGTCTGCCCGTTTCGGCTGTAATAGAGAATCAGAACATAAGGCAGTTGTTCGGGCATGTTGGCTTCCTGTCAGTCGGCGGTCGTATAATCAGAGAATCGTTAGAACGTTTTCCGGTGGCCGGCCCACGGCGGCTTTGCCGTTGGCGAGCACAATTGGCCGTTCAATCAGTTTGGGGTTTGCTACCATCGCAGTAATCAACTGCGCGCGGCTCAGGTCGGGGTTATCCAAGCCAAGTGCCTTGTATTCATTTTCGCCGGTGCGCATCAGTTTACGGGGCTGGCAGCCGAGTGCTTCAAGAATACCTGAAATCTCGTGTTCTGTTGGCGGTGTTTCCAGGTAGCGTATAATTTCTGGCTTAATGCCTCGCTCTGTCAGCAACTCAAGAGTCTGACGGGATTTGGAACAGCGGGGATTGTGGAAAATCCGGATGGGTTCTGTCATCTTCGTGCCTGTTTGTTGAAATGGATGCTGCAACTATTGAAATTGTGGCCCGCAGTCTAACAGGAGGTTTTCCCGTGCAGAACCCTGTCGTTTCTTGGCTCCCCCGGGGAGCAGCCATTGCAGGTGCTTTGGTTTCGATGGCTTTACTGGTGGGTTGTCAGAAAGTTGAGCTAGAGCGGGCTGAGGGCCCGAAACTCGCGTGGGATGACCTGCGCGGTCAATGGGTGCTGGTTAATTACTGGGCAGAATGGTGCAAGCCCTGCCTTGAGGAAATTCCGGAGCTCAACGAGCTGGATAAAGCGCCGGATATTACCGTGCTCGGAGTAAATTTTGACGATATAAAGGGTGACGCTCTGGTGGATCTCGGCAAGCGTATGGGCATTGAATTCACCATGCTCGCGCAGGATCCGGGTCCGGAATTTGATTGGAAACTCCCGGTTGCCTTGCCAGCTACCTTTGTTGTGAATCCTGACGGGAAACTTCTGGAAGCTCGCTTTGGTCCCCAGACGGAAGAAGATATACGCGCATTGATTGGCAGCTGAATTCCGCGTTCTCTGTCATGCACACGCTTTCAGTCCTCTAACGAATATACATGCAGGAACGACCTGACGTTATGTCGCAGACTTTTGTACACCTTCGCGTGCACTCCGAATACTCCATGGTAGACGGCCTTGTTCGCGTTAAACCGCTGGTCAAGCGCTGTGTGGAGCTGGGAATGCCGGCTGTGGGCCTTACAGAGCAGTCCAACATGTTCTCGCTGGTTCGGTTTTACAAGGCGGCGACCGGCGCAGGTGTAAAGCCTGTCATTGGCGCGGATCTCTGGTTGGAGAACCCGGACGATCCGGAAAACCCGTTCCGGCTAACGCTACTGGCCCAGGATAACGACGGTTACCTCAACCTCACAGAGATAGTGTCCCTTGGGTATACCGAAGGGCAGCGCTACGGTAAGCCGATTATCCAGCGCAAGTGGCTGGAGAGCAGGCCAGGTGGCCTGATTGCTATGTCTGGCGCCAAAATGGGCGACGTGTGCAAGGCATTGCTGGCGGGTAAGCCTGAGCTGGCAAAAACCCGGGCTGAGTACTGGATGAACCTGTATCCGGATTCTTACTACCTTGAGTTGCAGCGCACCGGCCGGCCTGGAGATGAGGACTGCCTGCACATGAGCGTTGAGCTTGCGCAGCGTCTCGGGCTCCCCGTGGTTGCCACCAATGACGTCCACTTTCTTGTGGCCGATGACTTCGAAGCCCATGAGGCCCGGGTCTGCATCGGGGAAAGCCGGGCTCTGGACGATCCAAGGCGTGATCGCCGTTTCAGCGATCAGCAATACCTCCGTAGCGCGGAGGAGATGATCGAATTGTTCAGTGATATTCCTGAAGCCGTTCAGAACACCGTAGAGATAGCGCGGCGCTGCTCGGTGACCGTGCGTATGGGTGAGTACTTCCTGCCCAATTACCCGGTGCCCGAAGGCATGACCATGGACGACTACTTCCGCCAGGTATCGGAGGAAGGGTTAGAAGGTCGCCTGGCCAAAACCCTTCCCAAGGACGATCCCGATTATGACAGCAAGCGCGAAGCCTATTATAAGCGGCTGAATTTCGAGCTGGATATCATCATCCAGATGGGGTTCCCCGGCTACTTCCTGATCGTAATGGACTTCATCAAGTGGGCCAAGAACAACGGTGTGCCGGTGGGGCCGGGTCGTGGTTCCGGTGCCGGTTCGCTGGTAGCCTATTCCCAGCTCATTACGGATCTGGACCCGCTGGAGTACGATCTTCTGTTCGAGCGCTTCCTTAACCCCGAGCGGGTATCCATGCCCGACTTTGACGTCGACTTCTGCATGGAAGGGCGGGATCGCGTTATTGCATATGTCGCCGAAAAGTACGGCCGGGAAGCGGTTTCCCAGATCATTACCTTCGGAACCATGGCCGCCAAAGCGGTGGTGCGGGACGTTGCCCGGGTTCAGGGCAAGTCCTACGGTCTTGCAGACAAACTGTCCAAAATGATTCCCTTTGAAGTGGGAATGACGCTGAGCAACGCCATTGAGCAGGAGCCAGCGCTCAAGGAGTTCCTGGAGCAGGATGAAGAAGCCCAGGAAATCTGGGAAATGGCTCTAAAGCTTGAGGGTGTGTGCCGCAACGCCGGTAAACACGCTGGCGGTGTGGTCATTGCGCCCACCAAGATCACCGATTTCTCGCCGCTGTATTGTGATGATGAAGGTGGCAGCCTTGTTACCCAGTTCGACAAAAATGATGTGGAAGATGCGGGGCTGGTGAAGTTCGACTTTCTTGGCCTGCGAACGCTGACCATCATCGACTGGGCGCTGAAAATGATTAACCCACGGCGGGAAAGCCGAGGCTTGGCGCCGCTGGACATCAGCGAAATTCCGTTGGCTGACCCGGCCTCATTCGTGATGCTCAAAAAGGCTGAAACCACCGCCGTATTCCAGCTCGAATCCCGCGGCATGAAAGACCTGATCCGCCGTCTGCAGCCGGACTCCCTGGAAGACATGATTGCCCTGGTGGCCCTGTTTCGCCCTGGGCCCCTGCAGTCGGGCATGGTTGATGACTTTATCGACCGGAAGCACGGCAAGCAGCCGATGTCTTTCCCGCATCCGGATTTTCAGTACGAAGGCCTGAAGCCGGTATTGGAGCCCACTTACGGGGTTATCCTCTACCAGGAGCAGGTTATGCAGATCGCTCAGGTGATGGCCGGCTACACTCTGGGTAATGCGGACATGCTGCGCCGCGCCATGGGTAAGAAGAAACCCGAGGAAATGGCTAAACAGAAGCAGTTTTTTCTGGATGGCTGTGAAAACAACGGCATCAACAAAACGCTTGCAGAAAACATCTTCGACCTGGTGGAGAAGTTCGCGGGTTACGGCTTCAACAAATCCCACTCTGCCGCTTACGCACTGGTGTCCTATCAGACTCTGTGGCTGAAGGCGCACTACACCGCCGAGTTCATGGCTGCGGTACTGACCGCGGATATGCAGAACACGGACAAAGTAGTCACGCTGGTGGAGGAGTGCCGCAACCTCAAGCTGGACCTGGTGTTGCCAGATGTAAGCCGGTCGGAATATACCTTTACCGTTAACGATGAAGGTCAAGTTGTGTACGGGCTTGGCGCGATCAAAGGGTTGGGTGAAGGCCCGATCCAGGCCATCATGGAAGGCCGTGCCGACGGCAAACCCTATCAGGATCTTTTCGACTTCTGTCGCAGGGTAGAGCTTAAAAAAATCAACAAGCGGGCCATGGAAGCTCTCATCCGTTCCGGTGCCATGGATAAGCTCGGTGCCAGCCGCGCCCAGCTTATGGGCAGCATTGCGAAAGCGGTTCAGCAGGCAGGTCAGCAGTCGCGTAATGAATCCGTGGGCATGACGGATATGTTCGGCGAAATGCTGGAAGCCAGTGATGGCGGAGACCCCTATGCAGACGTAACCGATGTGCGGGAGTGGCCTGAGAAACAGCGCCTGAAAGGTGAAAAAGACACTTTGGGACTGTATCTTACAGGGCACCCGTTTGATGAATACGAGCGGGAAGTCCGGCGTTTTGTGCGCTCACCCATTTCGGATCTCAAGCCCAACAAATCACCGCAGCGGGTTGCCGGATTGGTGGTTGCACAGCGAACCATGAAAACCCGCACGGGTTCCACTATGTGCTTCATCACACTGGATGACCGGAGCGCGCGAATTGAAGCCACGCTGTTTTCCGAAGCGTTCTTCGAGAACCGGGAGCTACTGCAATCAGATCAGGTGATTGTGGTTGAAGGCCAAGTGAGCCACGATGATTACTCTGGACAAATGAAGATGCGTGTCAGCTCGGTAATGGATGTGCCCGGAGCCCGGAAACAGTTCAGCAAAGGCCTGAAGCTGAACCTGCACGCTGACCAGCTGCAGAATGGCCTACTGGATAAGATCGACAGCACGCTCAGGCCGTTCCGTTGCGAAGGCAGCCCCGTGTGGATCGAATACGTTAGCCCGGAAGCCAGCACCCGGATTGAACTGGGAGAAGCCTGGCGGGTGCAGCCGGACGACAACCTGTTGCTGGAGCTGAAATACCTTATGGGCGACCAGTGCGTGGAACTGGTCTATGATTAATTGACTAAGGTAAAGCACTGCCCGTGAGATTAAATATTTGTCAGATTGCGGACTCATACCAATGTCCGCTTTAGCCGTGAACCGGGCGCTGCTATCTTTGACCCAAATTCTGTGTGGGCGGAGGCGTTGTCTCGCCTGGCAATAAAATGATGGAACATCATGAACCCTAATTATCTCGATTTTGAACAGCCGATAGCCGACCTTGAAGCCAAGATTGAAGAGCTTCGTATGGTGGGCAACGACACCGACATCAACATTTCTGATGAAATCACCCGGCTGAAAAAGAAAAGCGTCAGCCTGACCGAGAGTATATTCTCGGATCTGCATCCATGGGACGTTGCCCGGCTTGCGCGGCACCCTCGCCGCCCGTATACGCTGAATTACATCGAAATGATTTTTGAAGATTTCGATGAGCTTCACGGTGATCGTCGGTATGCAGACGATCAGGCCATTGTGGGCGGTACTGCGCGGCTAAACGACAGGCCGGTGATGATTATCGGCCACCAGAAGGGCCGCGAAGTGCGCGACAAGGTAAAGCGTAATTTCGGTATGCCGCGCCCTGAAGGCTATCGTAAAGCCCTGCGCATGATGGAAATGGCAGAGCGGTTCAGAATGCCTATCCTCACGTTTATTGACACTCCGGGGGCCTACCCGGGCATTGGTGCCGAGGAGCGCGGCCAAAGTGAGGCTATTGCGTTTAACCTTGCGGTCATGTCTCGGCTCAAAACGCCAATTATTTCTACTGTAATCGGTGAAGGTGGTTCGGGCGGTGCGCTGGCCATAGGCGTGTGCGACCAGTTAAATATGCTGCAGTATTCGACGTATGCGGTCATATCGCCTGAAGGTTGTGCTTCCATTTTGTGGAAAAGCGCCGAGTACGCCTCTCTGGCGGCTGAGGCCATGGGTGTAACAGCGGATCGTCTGAAGGATCTCGGGCTGGCAGACAATGTCATCCCTGAGCCCCTGGGTGGAGCTCACCGCAATCCCGAAAAAACCGCCGGAGCCCTGCGTGAAACACTTGCAAAGGGTATGGCTGAGCTAAGTCGCCTGCCTCTGGATGAGTTGGTATCACGGCGGTATGAGCGGTTGACCCGCTATGACACCGGGCGATAGGCCCGTACCCGGGGTCGCCTTTCCGGAGGCTTTGATCGCGCCGGTAAAAGCTGTTTCTGGCTACCGGCGCCTTTGGGTTGCTCTCAGTGGCGGTCTGGACTCTACTCTTTTGCTGCATCTTGCTACGCACTGCCATCCGGGAGTGCGGGCAGTGCATATCAATCATCAGCTTCAGGCCAATGCCACTGAGACAGAAACCTTCTGCCGGGATTTATGCGCGGGGCTGGATGTGCATCTCACAGTTCAGCCGGTGACGGTCAAGCTGGGCTCAGGCCCTGGTGAAGGACTCGAGGAGGCCGCCCGCAAGGTTCGTTATGGGGCTTTTGAGGCGCTTATCGAGCTTGGCGATATTCTTCTGATGGCTCATCATGGAGATGACCAGGCCGAAACCGTTCTTTTCCGCATGTTCCGTGGCAGCGGTGTGGCCGGCCTTGCCGGTATGCCTGGGAGTCGCCCACTGGGTGCCGGCCATCTTGCCCGCCCGCTGCTGGGTTTTGAGCGGTCGGAACTTGAATCCCATGCTCATTTTGCCGGCATTTCATGGCTTGATGACCCCAGCAATACTGATCAACGGTTCGATCGCAACTTTCTGCGTCTTAGCATTCTTCCGTTACTTAAACAGCGTTGGCCGGGCCTGAATCAGCGCCTTCGACACAGTGCGGGTGCCTGTGCGGAAAGTGATTTCCTGAGTCAGCGGTTGGCGGAATTGCAGTGGCAGGCACTGGGAGGGCATAGCCAGCGCCTGCCGGTCGCAGGATTGAGTGCGCTTACTCTCGCAGAACAGAAAAATCTTCTGCGTTGGTGGGTTCGGCGAGCCGGGTATAGCCCCCCTGCCATCAGCAACTGGACACAGATACTGCATGATTTATTGAGCGCAGCCGGGGACCGGTCTCCTGAGTTGCGGGCAGATGGCTACAGTCTGCGCCGTTTTCAGGGTGAGCTTTATCTGGTTTCAGATATGGCCGGCTTGCCAGATAAGCCTGTGACTCTCGAGCCAGGCCAGCTATTAAGCTGGGGTGAGTGGGCAATCCGGCTGATGCCAGGAGCTGCTGCGAAAACCGATGTGCCGCCAATACGAATATGTACGAGGCAGGGCGGGGAACGTATTCGTTTTTACCCGACCAGTCCCTCAAAATCACTTAAAAAATGGCTTCAGGAAAAGGCTGTTCCACCTTGGGAAAGAAGCCGTCTGCCCCTGATTTTCGGGGGTGTAGAGGGTGAGAAAGATCTGATCGCCGTTGGCGATTTATGGTGTTCTGAACAATACTGCGGAAGCGCCCCTGCGGCAGGCTGGCAGCTGATTGTAGAGCGGGATTGTGATTGAGTCGCTGAGGACTTTCTGGTAGTCTGGCGTCCCATCTTGAGATGACAATCTCCCTCCTCCACAGAACCTGATAATCATGGAATCTGCATGACGCGTTATATTTTCGTCACCGGCGGTGTTGTGTCCTCACTGGGGAAAGGAATCGCATCGGCCTCACTGGCTGCGATCCTTGAGGCACGCGGCCTGAAGGTTACTATCCTCAAGCTGGACCCGTACATCAACGTGGACCCAGGCACCATGAGCCCGTTCCAGCACGGTGAAGTTTATGTCACCGAAGATGGTGCTGAAACCGACCTTGACCTCGGGCACTATGAGCGCTTTATCCGTACGCCGATGAGCCGTCGTAATAATTTCACGGCCGGCCGCGTTTACGAAGAGGTTATCCGCAAAGAACGCCGCGGTGATTATCTTGGTGGGACCGTACAGGTTATTCCCCATATCACCGACGAGATCAAGCGCCGAGTAGTTGAAGGCGCAGCCGGTGCGGATGTGGCGTTGGTTGAAGTGGGCGGAACTGTTGGTGATATTGAATCCCTGCCTTTCCTTGAAGCCTGTCGCCAGCTAAAGGTTGAAGTGGGCTCTGCCCGCGCGCTGTTCATGCACCTGACACTGGTGCCTTACATTGCGACTGCCGGTGAAATCAAAACCAAACCGACCCAGCATTCCGTGAAGGAAATGCGCTCTATCGGTTTGCAGCCTGACATTCTGCTGTGCCGCTCCGAGCATGAAGTGGATATCAGTTCCCGCCGGAAGATCGCGCTGTTCACGAACGTGGAAGAGCGTGCTGTTATTCCGATGCGCGACGCCAAGTTCATTTACGCTATTCCCCGCATGCTGCACGAGCATGGACTGGATCAGCTGGTTATTGAACACTTCAAACTTGATGCACGCGAGGCGGATCTCAGTGACTGGGATAATGTCGTTGAATCACTGATGAACCCGGAGCACGAAGTGACGATTGCCATGGTTGGCAAGTACATGGAGCTGCTCGAGGCATACAAGTCGCTGATCGAATCTCTGCTGCATGCCGGTATCAAAACCCGCACCAAGGTAAACATCAATTACATTGATTCTGAAGACATCGAGCGTGACGGCACTCAGGTGCTGGAGAGTGCTGATGCAATTCTGGTTCCTGGCGGCTTTGGCGAACGCGGTGTAGAGGGCAAAATCCGCACCGTACAGTACGCCCGCGAAAATAAGGTTCCTTATCTGGGGATCTGTCTGGGGATGCAGGTGGCGGTCATTGAATACGCTCGTAACAAAGCCGGTCTGGTCGACGCTCACAGCACCGAATTCCGTGAGCATACACCGGAACCAGTCATTGGCCTGATTACCGAGTGGCTGGATGCGACCGGAGAGCGCGAAGAGCGCACCGACGGTTCCGATCTTGGCGGCACCATGCGACTGGGTGCTCAGGATTGTGTACTGACCGAAGGCTCGACCATTGCCAACTGCTACGGCAAAAAAACCATCCGCGAACGCCACCGTCATCGCTACGAGGTGAACAACCACTTCTTGCCGCAATTGGAAGCAGCAGGCCTGCAGGTTACCGGGCGTTCCACCGATGGCAAGCTGGTAGAAGTGGTGGAAGTTGCGGATCATCCCTGGTTTGTTGCTTGTCAGTTCCATCCGGAATTTACCTCCACGCCCCGCGACGGTCACCCGTTGTTCAAAGGCTTTGTGGAAGCCGCACTGGCGAACCGTAAGGAATCCTGATAATGGCTCAGAGCACCGTTACTGTTGCTGATATCGATATCGCCAACCACAAGCCGTTTGTGCTGTTCGGCGGCATGAACGTTCTGGAGTCCCGGGAACTGGCGTTCGAGGTTGCGGAAAGCTACGTTGAGGTGTGCCGCAAGCTGGGTATTCCCTACGTGTTCAAGGCTTCTTTCGACAAGGCTAACCGGTCTTCGGTGCACTCGTTTCGCGGGCCGGGGCTGGATAAAGGCCTGCAGATACTGGCCGATATCAAGAGCAAGTACGGCGTTTCAATTATTGCTGATGTTCATGAGCCAGCTCAGGCGGCGCCTGCTGCCGAGGTTTGTGACATCATCCAGTTGCCCGCTTTTCTGAGCCGGCAGACGGATCTGGTGGTTGCCATGGCGAAAACCGGCGCGGCGATCAATATCAAGAAAGCCCAGTTTCTGGCGCCGCAGGAGATGAAACACATCATCACCAAGTTTGCAGAGGCCGGAAACGATAGGGTGATATTGTGCGAGCGGGGCAGCAGCTTCGGGTACAACAACCTTGTGGTCGACATGCTCGGCTTTGGCATCATGAAGTCCATGAATGTGCCGGTGATGTTTGATGTGACCCATTCGCTGCAAATGCCGGGCGGTCGCGCAGATTCCGCCGGTGGCCGCCGTGCTCAGGTAACAGATCTCGCGCTGGCGGGAATGTCGCAGGGGTTAGCGGGGCTGTTTCTGGAGGCTCACCCGAACCCGGACGAGGCTAAGTGCGATGGCCCCTGTGCGCTGCGGTTAAGCCAGCTGGAGCCTTTTCTGCAGCGGGTTAAAGCCGTCGACGATCTTGTGAAAAGTTTTAAACCTATCGACACCGCCTGATTGGCGGTGTTTGCTTTTTAGCTCTGGTGGCACGAGCAAGCTTTTGTTAATGACCTTTGTAATTGAAAACTTGGAGACTCCTTAGAATGACCAAGATTGCCAATATTAAAGCCCGTGAGGTTCTGGATTCTCGTGGCAACCCCACGGTAGAAGCGGACGTAATTCTCGAAGACGGTACTCTTGGCCGTGCCTGTGCACCGTCCGGCGCCTCTACTGGTTCCCGTGAAGCATTGGAGCTGCGTGATGGCGATGCGTCCCGTTACCTGGGTAAGGGCGTGCGCAAGGCAGTTGAGGCCATTAACACCAAGATCTTTGATGCATTGAAAGGCAAAGATGCGGCAGACCAGCGCGGGCTCGACAACATCATGCTGGAGCTGGACGGTACCGAGAATAAAGCCAATCTGGGCGCAAACGCTATTCTGGCTGTGTCATTGGCAGCGGCGAAAGCGGCAGCGGAGTCTCTGGGCAAGCCGCTTTATGAGCATATTGCTGACATCAACGGTACTTCCGGCAAGTTCAGCATGCCAGTGCCGATGATGAACATTCTGAACGGTGGCGAGCACGCGGACAACAACGTAGATATCCAGGAGTTCATGGTGCAGCCGGTGGCTGCCAAGAGCTTTGCGGAAGCTTTGCGCATCGGTGCCGAGATCTTCCACAGCCTTAAAACAGTACTGAAGGCGAAAGGCCTGAACACTGCAGTGGGTGATGAGGGCGGTTTTGCGCCTAACTTGCCGTCCAACGAAGCCGCGCTCGCGATCATTCAGGAAGCTGTTGAAAAAGCCGGTTACAAGCTGGGCGCCGACATTACCCTGGCCTTGGACTGCGCGGCCTCCGAATTCTATAAAAACGGCCAGTACGTATTGGCTGGTGAAGGCAAAAGCTATGATTCTGCCGGCTTCGCTGATTACTTGGCGGGCCTGGCCGAGCGGTATCCGATTGTGTCCATTGAAGATGGCATGGACGAGAGCGACTGGGACGGCTGGAAGGTGCTGACCGACAAGATCGGAAGCAAAGTACAGTTGGTGGGTGATGATCTTTTTGTCACGAACACCAAGATTCTCAAGCGTGGTATCGACACGGGTGTGGCCAACTCCATTCTGATCAAGTTCAATCAGATTGGCAGCCTGAGCGAAACTCTGGACGCCATCAAGATGGCGCAGGATGCCGGCTTTACAGCGGTTATTTCTCACCGCTCCGGTGAAACTGAAGACACGACCATTGCGGATCTTGCCGTTGCCACCTGCGCGGGCCAGATCAAAACCGGCTCTCTTTGCCGCTCCGATCGCGTTGCCAAGTATAATCAGTTGCTGCGTATTGAAGAGGTGCTGGGCAGCAAGGCTCCTTATCGCGGCCTGAGCGAGATCAAGGGGCAGGGCTGAGGTTGCGGCCGTCGTGTTTTGAATGAAAATTTTGTCACGATGGCCTTTTCATCCAATCAGTTAGAAGAATTTGTTGCTAATCTACTCTAAGGTCTATACTTAGCATCCGGTGTTTGATTTTTGATTGTTTAACTCTTGAACGGAATCGGTATTAATGAAGTTGCTCTGGGCTTTCATGGTTGTTCTCATTCTCCTGCTGCAGGTGCGCCTGTGGGTCGGGGAAGGCAGCTTTGCGCAGGTCTGGACACTGGAAAAATCGATTGCCGAACAGCGGGAGGGAAATGCCGAATTGTCCACTCGAAATGAACGTTTGTATGCGGAGGTGCGGAACCTTCGTAACGAGCAGGGTGCGGTGGAAGAGCGGGCCCGGATGAACCTTGGGTTGATTCGCGATGATGAGACCTTCTTTCTTGTTGTTGAGCACTGATTTTATAGGTCTGGAGCGCATATGCCTCATCCCAGACTCTGGTTAATTGTCCCCGCCGCCGGCATCGGTCAGCGCATGCAGGCCGACTGTCCGAAGCAGTATCTCCGTATCAACAACTGCTTTATTCTGGATATCACGCTTTCACGACTGCTGGATTCCGGTCTGTTTGCCGGTTGTATGGTTCCTCTGAATACTGCGGATCATTGGTGGCAGGGCGCTGCCGCCAGTAAAGATGATCGTATTCAGACCTGCAGGGGTGGTCTCGAGCGGGCAAACTCTGTTCTTTTCGCACTGAATGCCCTGGCAGGGCAGGTTGCGGCGGACGACTGGGTGCTGGTTCATGATGCCGCACGTCCTTGTGTTCACCCTGCCGATCTGGCGAACCTTGTTTCAGCCTTGTCTGATCACCCCGTGGGTGGTCTTCTGGCGACACCGGTTGCCGATACGCTTAAAAAAGCAGATCGGGGTCCGTTGCCAGAGGTTATAGGAACGGTGGATCGAAGCCAGCTTTGGCGGGCGCTGACGCCTCAGATGTTCCGCTATTCCATGCTGGTTGAGGCACTGGAGAAGGCTCTGCACGAGGAGCAGCCGGTTACGGATGAGTCCTCTGCCATGGAGTTTTCCGGTAATATGCCCGTTCTGGTTGAAGGACGGTCGGACAACATCAAGATTACTGTACCCGCTGACCTGGATCTTGCCGGCTTTATTCTCAGTCGGTTCTGAGTTATCTGGACTTTCCCGGAGTAAATTATGCGAATTGGTCAGGGCTTTGATGTTCATGCCTTCGGCGCAGGCGATGCTGTTATTCTTGGCGGTGTCTCTATTCCTTACAGTCAGGGTCTGAAAGCCCATTCTGATGGTGATGTATTGCTGCATGCTTTGGCGGATGCCCTTTTGGGGGCGGTTGCCCTTGGCGATATCGGTCACCTGTTCCCGGACACCAGTGCTGAATGGGCCGGTGCGGACAGCCGTGATCTGTTGCGTCGGATCATGGCCCGAGTAGCGGAGGAAGGCTTCGGCGTTCTTAATATCGACACTACGATCATCGCCCAGGCGCCAAAAATGGCGCCGCATATCGAGGCGATGCGCCTGAATATCGCGGAGGATCTGGGTATTCCGGCCAGCCGCGTGAGTGTAAAAGCGACGACCAGCGAGAAGCTGGGGTTTACCGGCCGTGGTGAAGGCATTGCATGTCAGGCGGTGTGTCTGCTTGAGCCGGTGGCGACGTGAGCGATTCCGGGTCCGATGCGAGAAACTGGCGACTGGACTGGCCTGTATCAGGTGGCACACGGGTAGCAAGTGCTCATCTGAAAACTGCTCCGGAAGATTTCCGGGTAAGTGAGGTGCTGGATGAATTCCCGGAACAAACGGAGCCATCCACTGAAATCAGCGTTACCGGTGAGGGTGAGCATCTGTGTCTGCGTATCGAGAAAACCGGTGACAATACGGAATTTGTGGCGGGAGAGCTGGCTACTGTTGCGGACTGCCGGTCCTTTGATGTGGGGTTTTGCGGGCTCAAAGATCGTCATGCAGTGACCAGTCAATGGTTCAGTCTTTATCGTCCCGGTATGATGGACGACGATGCAGCGCTGATTGAGCAGATTTCGAAACGTTGGCCGGTGAAATCGGCCCATCGCAGCGTACGCAAGTTGCGTCGTGGTGATCATCAGGGCAATCATTTTGCGATTACGCTCCGGCAGGTAAGCGCTGCGTGCGAGGTTGTCGAAAACGCGCTTGAACGTCTGAAGATACAAGGCGCTCCCAATTACTTTGGCCCCCAGCGCTTCGGCTTTGGCGGCGGCAACCTGGATCGGGCGGTTCATATTGATCCCTCAGCATTGAACCGCCGCAGTGGGCAAGGTAAACGCAGGGGCCGGGGTAAGCCTGGCGGTGGCAGAGATGGCCGGAAAAACGTATTGTACTTTTCTGCCGCCCGCTCCTGGTTATTCAACGAAGTTCTTGCGGCCCGGGTAGCGGAGGGCAGTTGGGATACACCACTGCCGGGTGAGCCAACTGAGAACGCAACCGGCCCGTTGTGGGGCGATGGCGGCACAAGCGCCAGTGGTGAAGCAGAGCAGCGTGAACGTGACATCGTGGCACAGACACCGGAACTGGCTTCCCTTTTTCTGGCGACTCGAATGAAGCCCGAACGTCGGCCTCTGGTTGCCATGGCAAAAGACCTCAGCTGGTCATGGCTGGATGATGGCGGATTGAAACTGAACTTTTTTCTTGCGCCAGGCCAGTACGCCACCACGGTTTTGGGTGATATTTTTGAGCTTGAGGACATGAGCCTCAGCCGACATAACAAAATACACGTCTAGCGAATTTCTGGAGAGTACTGTGCGTATTCTGTTGTCAAACGATGATGGTGTTAATTCACCGGGACTGGTGGCCCTGTATGAAGGCCTCAAAGGCCTGGGTGACCTCGAAGTAGTAGCACCAGACAGGGATCACAGCGGAGCGAGTAACGCTTTGACGCTTAACCGCCCCCTAACGGTTGAGCAGCATGCCAATGGTTTCCGCTCTATCGATGGAACCCCTACGGACTGCGTGCACCTGGCGGTTAACGGGTTGTTCCGTGAGCCTTTTGACCGGGTGGTTTCCGGTATCAATACCCACGCTAACCTGGGCGACGATATTATCTACTCCGGCACCGTAGCGGCCGCAACCGAAGGCCGCCATCTCGGGTTGCCGGCCATTGCGGTTTCTTTGGTGAGTGAGGGGCGTAATCATTACGACACGGCCGCCAGGGTCGTGCGCATGCTTCTGGAAAGTGCGCGTCCGTTTGTTTTGGGCCCCCGGTCCATTCTGAATGTGAATGTCCCGGATCTACCCTGGGAAGAGCTCTCAGGTTTCCGCGTCACCCGGCTGGGTGACCGGGAGCGTGCCGAGGGCGCTGTTCCGATGACCTGCCCAAGAGGCAAGGAGCGTTACTGGATCGGCGCTGCGGGAAAAGGCGGTGATGCCGGCCCGGGAACCGACTTCCATGCCGTCGCCCAGGGTTATGTCTCACTGACACCCGTTCACATAGATATGACTCGCCACGAAGCGCTTGTCTCTCTCAGGACCTGGGTCGACGCTCTCCAGGCCTCCATGGAGGATGGTGCGTGAGTGGTGAGCTTCAGGGTATCGGGATGACATCCAGGCGCACCCGTATGCGCCTGGTACAGCGCCTCAAGGAATCAGGTATCGAGTCGGATCGCGTGTTGGAGGTCATGGGGCAGGTGCCGCGCCACATCTTTCTGGATGAGGCATTGTCGCATCGGGCTTACGAGGACACGTCGCTCCCCATCGGCTATGGGCAGACGCTGTCCCAGCCCTATATCGTCGCCAGAATGACCGAGTTGTTGCTCAGGCATGAGCCCGCCAGAGTGCTGGAGCTGGGCACCGGATCAGGTTATCAGACGGCCGTGTTGTCACAGATTTTTGACAAGATTTACAGCGTTGAGCGGATAAAGCCGCTTCAGGATCGTGCCCGGGAGAGGCTGCGGCAGCTCAATATCCGTAACGTGATGCTCAAACATGCAGACGGTGGCATGGGGTGGCCCGAAAGAGGCCCGTTTGACGGCATTATCGTTACCGCGGCTCCGATGGAAGTGCCAGCGGAGCTGCTTGATCAACTTGCAGATGGTGGCGTGCTTGTTGCACCGGTTGGTGAAGAGCACCAAGTGCTCGTTGAAGTGATCCGTAACGGCGACCGGTTTGAACGCCGCGAGCTGGAGCCGGTTCGGTTTGTACCCCTGCTGGGCGGAGTTGTCCGTTGAGCGATCAGACGCAGGAAACCAACAGTCTGGGCAGTGGCCGAGTGCAGCATCCCGCCTCAGTGTTTTTGCGGGGTATGGCTATGGGGGCAGCGGATATTGTCCCAGGCGTATCCGGCGGCACTATCGCGTTTATCACCGGCATTTACTTCCGGCTTTTGGAGGCGATTAACGCCGTCCCGGGAGCCGTATTCAGGGATCTGTTCCGGGGGAAGCTGAGGGCTTTTTGGCAGGCCTGTGATGGCACCTTTCTCAGCACGCTACTGGCAGGCATTCTTACCAGCATTGTTACTCTGGCGTCAGCGATCAGCTTCCTGCTTGTCGAATACCCGATTCTGATCTGGAGCTTTTTTTTCGGGCTGATCATCGCGTCTGTCTGGCACGTCAGCCGTCAGGCACGACATTATCGCGCAACGTTGTTCATTCCTCTTGTTATTGGCATTGTTGCCACGTGGTGGATCACAACCTTGTCTGCAGGTCAGCTTGACCCTTCCGCTCTGGCCTTTTTCGCCGCTGGCGCCGTGGCGATATGCGCGATGATCCTGCCTGGTATTTCCGGCAGCTTTATTCTTGTCATTATCGGGATGTACGCTCCGGTTCTGGAGGCCATCAAATCCTTTGATATCGCTATATTGTTGCTGTTTACAGCAGGCTGTCTGGTGGGCTTGCTGTCGGTTTCAAGGCTGATTACCTGGGCTTTTCGCGAGTATCACGATCATGTGCTGGCTTTGCTTACCGGCTTTATGATCGGCGCACTGAACAAAGTATGGCCGTGGAAGGAGACGCTCAGTTGGCGAACCAACAGTGCGGGCGAACAGGTGCCGTTGAGTGAGGTCAGCATCAGCCCTGGGGCATTTGCAGATCTCACTGGCCTGGATCCGCAGATTGCTACAGCGGTGGCAATGGTCATCGCCGGCGTTGTTCTTGTGCTGCTGATTGAGTGGTTGGGTGGGCGCGACCAGAAAACGGAGCAGCCGGCATCCGATAACGCCGGGTAAGCTCGTGTTACATTTTCAGGCATACTGTTGTTCCCACTTGTAACAAAGAGAGTGGTGGGTAACAGAAATGGTCAGTGAGTAACTTGGATTTTAATTCAAAATGTGCAATAAATTAGCGAGTTACTTTTGAAACTTCAGGATCTTCTTTGAACAGATTCAGAGCCTATACAGATTACTCATAACCGGGCCGGTGTTATTCCAGTGAGATTATTACGTGGGTCAGCTCAAGCCGTGTTATCGGCCTCCCCGCGGTTCCTCTTTGGTGCCCACTCTTCGTCCTGTGCCTCTGAAACCGGCAAATTCTGGTTCTTTCTGATTGCATTTCTTTTTCTTTCCGGCGCAATGAGCGGCTGCAACACTCAGGCGCTTCACCAAGACGATATCTATAATCCGCCGGTTTACTGGGGGCGCCATATCGTTCGCCAGGGTGAGACGCTGTACGGCATCGCCTGGACCTACGGGCGGGACTACAAAGAGCTGGGTAGTGCCAATGGAATCGGCGCGCCCTGGGCTATCCGAGCCGGGCAGGTGCTTCGGTTGGACCTTCGCGGTACGGTCACATCTGGTGGTAGTGGCCGCGCGACGGCAAAAGCATCCAGGCCTTCTGCAAACACATCCGTCCGGACATCTGGTGCCAGATCTCCTGCGCCAACGCCAACGACTACCCGGAAGCCAGCTGTCACCCGAAAGCCGGACAAGTCTGCACCGCTGGCTTCCCGTACGCAGACGGTAGCCAGTATTCCTTGGCGCTGGCCGCACTCTGGCACCGTAATTGCAGGTTATTCAGCATCCGGAAAAGTCAACAAAGGCGTTGATATTGCCGGAAAAGCCGGGGATGCTGTAAGGGCCGCCGCAGATGGAAGTGTGGTCTACGCTGGCAATGGTTTGCTGGGTTATGGCAATTTGATCATTGTAAATCATAACGAGCAATATCTGAGCGCGTACGCTCATAACCGGAAGATTCTGGTTAGTGAAGGGGAGGGAGTAAAAGCCGGGCAGGTCATAGCAGAACTCGGCGGCAGTGGTACAGAACGCCCGATGTTACATTTTGAGATCCGAAAAAATGGCAACCCGGTCGATCCAGCCCATTATCTGCCACCACGTTAATGACAGATGCGATGCTTAGTATAAGAAGAAATGATGGCAGCGGCGCATAAGCTGGCCATTGAAGAAGTCCTGAAGAGAAAAGAAATAACCAATGCCCGCAACAAAAAGAAGTATCGGGCGAAAATCCAGGATTGTTGAAAGGCAGGGCAAGAGATATGTCAGCAGAACAAGAAGGTATCATTGTTGATCGTATTACAGATGTTGATGACTCCGAAGATCAGTTGCTTGCAGAGGAAAAAACCGATAAAAGCGCCCCGGAGGCTGCCGAAGTCAATGAAGGGTTTCCTACCCAGGGGCGTTACTACACCAGTTCGAAGCAGCTGGACCCCACACAGCTTTATCTCAACGAAATTGGTTTCTCACCACTTCTGACGCCGGAAGAGGAAGTCTATTTTGCCCGCCTGGCACGCAAAGGTGAGGAGTCCGGCCGTAAACGAATGATTGAAAGCAATCTGCGGCTGGTTGTAAAAATTGCTCGACGTTATGTGAATCGCGGGCTGACACTGCTGGATCTGATCGAAGAGGGAAACCTTGGGCTGATCCGCGCGGTTGAAAAGTTTGATCCGGAACGCGGCTTCCGTTTTTCCACCTACGCAACATGGTGGATCCGCCAGACGATAGAGCGGGCCATTATGAACCAGACCCGTACCATCCGCTTGCCCATTCACGTGGTTAAGGAGCTGAACCTTTACCTGCGGGCTGCCCGCGAATTGACTCAGAAGCTTGACCACGAGCCCACGGCGGAAGAAATCGCAGCGAAAGTGGACAAGCCGGTTAATGATGTAAAGCGTATGCTGGGTCTTAATGAGCGCGTTGCCTCCATGGACACGCCTATCGGTGCCGGTGGTGAAAAGTCCCTGCTGGATACAGTGGCCGATGAAGGCGCCTCTGATCCTGCCGACGTGCTGCAGGACAGCAACATGTGTGTCTGCCTTGGAAAATGGATCGACCAGCTCAGCGACAAGCAGCAGGAGGTTCTGTCCCGACGGTTTGGGCTCAGAGGCTACCCGGTCAGCACACTGGAAGAAGTCGGGCAGGAAATCGGCTTGACCCGGGAGCGGGTTCGCCAGATACAGGTAGAGGCGCTGAGGCGTTTACGTGAAATCCTCGAAAAAGAAGGTCTGACGGGAAGCCTTCTGTTCAAATAGCCTTCCTGACGCAACCTCTGGAACGCCGGCCATGTCTCATGGCTGGCGTTTTGTGTTTTAGTCGTTATGCAAAAATAACCCTTCAAATGAGAACCAGGTGGCGATTCGCCCCTTTCGGTCATTGATAGAATAGCAACACCGGGGGCTGCAGATGCGTACCTGGTGACGAATGAACTCTCATAATAATGACTGAAAAGGAAAGGACTATGAAAAAGGCGTTTTTGACGGGTTTTGCATCCCTGATGCTGGCCGCCACACTCTCAGCTCCTGCTTTGGCGTTGACCGTTGAAGGTGTTGATGTCCCTGATATCTATAAGGCAGACAGCACCGAGCTTGCCTTGAACGGCGCAGGTACCCGCTCCAAGTTTTTCATGGATCTTTATATTGGCAGCCTTTATGTGCCTCAGGCTCAGAAGGATGGTAATGCCGTGATTGAGGCCGATGAGCCTCAGGCAATTACGCTGCACATTATTTCGGGCATGATTACCAGCGACCGTATGACAGAGGCAACGATGGAAGGCTTTGAGGCTTCTACGGGTGGCGACATGGCTCCCGTGCAGGCGGAAATTGATCAGTTCATGTCGGTGTTCAAAGAGGAAATCACGGAAGGTGACGTATTTGAACTGGTCTACGTGCCGGGTGAGGGCGTCAAGGTGCTGAAAAACGGGGAGCAAAAAGACACTGTCGGAGGTCTTGAATTCAAGAAAGCCTTATTTGGCATCTGGCTTTCAGATGAACCGGCTCAGAAGAGTCTGAAGAAGAAAATGCTGGGTCAGGGCTGACAGAGCGCTTCGGTCTGTTTCAAAAAGCCGGCAATCGCCGGCTTTTTTGTATTTTGAGTCAGTACCTTACAGATAATCGTTTTTCTGCTTGAACTCGCATAGATCCTCAATAATACAGGCACCGCATCTGGGTTTACGCGCTACGCAGGTGTATCGGCCGTGCAGAATAAGCCAGTGATGGGCGTCCTGAAGAAACTCTGTTGGCACCAGTCGCATCAGGCGGTTTTCCACTTCCATAACGTTCTTGCCCGGAGCAATGCCAGTTCGGTTGGATACCCGGAAAATATGAGTGTCCACCGCCATGGCCAGCTGCCCGAATGCTGTGTTCAGAACCACGTTAGCGGTTTTGCGGCCGACCCCGGGCAGGGCTTCGAGGTCTTCCCGGTTATCGGGAACAATACTGTCGTGCTTTTCAATCAGTATGCGGCAGGTTTTGATGACGTTTTCTGCTTTGCTGTTGAACAGCCCGATGGTCTTGATATAGCCCTTCAGGCCATCCACGCCGAGCGTCAGTATTGTCTCTGGCGTGTTGGCGACCGGATAAAGTTTGTCAGTTGCTTTGTTGACGCCCACATCCGTTGCCTGCGCGGAGAGAATAACCGCAATGAGTAACTCAAACGAGCTGCTGTAGTTCAGCTCTGTCGTCGGGCTGGGATTGGCTTCCCGTAAACGGGAGAAGATTTCAATACGTTTGGCTTTATTCATGGTTTTTCATTACGACTCTGGCCGCAGATCATGAGACGTTTCCGGTGACCCGCACGCGCTTGCTACCGGGTGTTGCTGGCTGAGCTGCCTTCTGACGTTCCTTTAGGTGGTTATCGATCCCGTTTTTCAGGGCAATCAGCAAGCCGAGGCCGACGAAAGCGCCGGGAGGCAATACCATGAACAACATGTCCGGGTAGTTGGCAAAGGGCTCCACGACCCAGTTTTTAGCCATGGGGCCCAGCAACAGGTGCATATCAGCGAACAGGGTACCCTGACCGATCAGCTCGCGCATGCCGCCGAGAATAATGAGCACTATTAAGAAGCCGGCGCCCATCATCGCGCCATCAAGTAGCGCAGGACCGGGAGCATTGCGTGAGGCAAACGCATCGGCACGGCCCAGAATGGCGCAGTTGGTAACGATCAGCGGGATGAAAATACCGAGAATCTGGTAAAGCTCGTAGGTATACGCCTGCATCAGCAGCTCAGCACAGGTTACAAAGGAGGCAATAATCATCACGAACGCAGGTAGGCGCACGGACTCGCCAACAAAGTTCCGGATCAGCGAAACCGCTAGATTAGAGCCCATCAGTACCATCAGGGTTGCCAACCCCAGGCCGATTGCATTAACGACGGTACTGGTTACCGCGAGAAGAGGGCATAACCCCAGCACCTGAACCAGTGCCGGGTTATTGTCCCAGAGCCCGTCTCGGATGATTTCACCGGAAGTTTTAGTCGCCATGATCAGGATTGCTCCACGTTCAGGGATTCGTCTGTCAGGTCCCCAGGAGTGACTGCAGGGCCTTGCCCTGACGGGGTTTTATTCAGTTGATCCCGGATAACCTGTTGGTTCTTCCGGAAATAGATCAGTGATCTCTGTACTGCTTTCACCACGGCTCTGGGAGTGATGGTGGCGCCAGTAAACTGATCAAAAACGCCGCCGTTCTTTTTGACATTCCACTCCCGTGGCGCCGGGTTACCGAGTGAGCGCCCCTCAAAATCTTTGATCCAGTCGGACTTCCTGGTTTCAATCCGGTCGCCCAGCCCCGGAGTTTCCTTGTGGCCAATAACCCTTACACCGAGAACGGTACCTTCAAGGTCTATACCTACAAGCAGCTTTATAGTGCCTGAATAGCCATCTGGTGCAACGGCGGGCATGATCATGCCAACAGGTTGTCCGTCCTGGCGTGCTATCCAGGCTGTCACCGGTCCGTCTATTGCCAGCCGGTCGCTTTCAGGCAGTATCACCGTGTCCTTGAGCAGATCATTGTTGTGGGCACTTTCAGGGATGATTTCAAACAGCGCTTTGGCTTCTGCCCTGGCAGCCTGTTCTGTGATCCGTTCGTCGGTCAGTGCCTGGGTAACCGCAATGGTGCCGCCGGTAATCACAGCAAACAGTCCCAGCCCGATGGCGCTGCGACAAATGGATTGAGTCATAGTCGTCATGGTTTAGCTCCTGCCCCGGCTGGGCTGCCCACGACGGGCTTTGTGGTGGCCGTAGGTTCTTGGCGGCGTGTAGTGATCGATAAAGGGTGCGGCAAAATTCATCAGCAAAACGCTGAACGCCACGGCATCCGGATAGTTACCCCAGCTTCGAATCAGATAAATGAGCACGCCGATACCAGCCCCGTAGATCAGTTTTCCCTGATGGCTGGTGGCAGCAGATACCGGATCGGTTGCGATAAAAAACGCGCCGAGCATGGTGCCTCCGGCCAGAAGGTGCAACGACAGCGGAGCATACAGATCCGCATTGCTGCCAAATGCCAGGCTCATGGCAGCCAGCGCCCCCAGAAAAGCGGCCGGAATATGCCAGGAGATAATCCGCAGAAAAATCAACACAAGCCCGCCGGCCAGGAAGGCTGCGTTAACCCATTCCCAGCCTTTGGCAAAACCCTTGCCGAATGTGGGGTGTGCCAGAACCTCGGCCGCAGTATGGGTCGCAATTTTGTGCTTGTACTCGTCTAGCGGGGTGGCCATGGTCCAGCCATCGACGGCTGTTTGCTGTCCTGAGGCGATTGCCGCCAGGGTATCTCCGAAACCGGGGGCGTTGTCCCAGAGCAGTCCCGGTTCCGCCCAGTTGGTGGTCATGGCAACCGGGAACGAAATCAGCACCAGTGCGTAGCCCACCATGGCCGGGTTAAATGGGTTGGAGCCTAGCCCGCCATAAAGCTGTTTTGCGATCACAATGGCGGAAATGACTGCCACTGCCGATACCCACCAAGGGGCAAACTGCGGCAAGGAAAGCCCAAGCAAGAGCCCGGTTACAGCGGCAGAATTGTCCTTGAGAAAAAATGCGACCGGCTTGCTGCGCAATTTGAGGATGGCCGCTTCCGAGGCCAGGGCAATGGCGATGCACAAGACAACGTTGATCAGATTGCCCCAGCCAAAAAACAGGGTCTGTGCCAGCAGGCCCGGCAATGTCGCCAGTATGACCCAGAGCATCACCTTCGACGTCGGGCGCGCATTGTGAGCGTGTGGTGAGGACTGTTGAACAAACGCCATGAAAGTTGGGCCTGATTCGGGTTATTCGGTTGGCTGGGTTTCGGATTGAGCTTCTGCCAGAGCATCTTCTGCCCGTTTTACCCGGTCGTGGTTCTTGGCGACCGCACGTTCCAGTTTTTCCACGTTGTCTGCCTGTTGGGTTTTCGCATCTTCGAGCATTGCCTGCATGGTTTCCAGCTTGGCTTGTGCCTGGGCAAACTGCTTTTCCAGTACCTCCATATCGGGCATTTCCTGCGCAGGTTCTGGCGGTGTCGCAGTGTGAGCCTGCTGCGCCTGTGCTGCTTTGGTGCTGGCTTTTTTACGCGCCAGAGCCTGTTCTACCAAGGCAGATGTGGCAGCTCGCTCGTCGACAGCTTCCCCATTTGCGGCGGCCTTTTCAGCTTCGGCTTTCTTTTTGGTCTGGGCTTCGGAAGCTGCTTTGGCGCGCTCCTTGCGACGCAGTTCCTTCCCCTGTTGCTCTCGTTCCAGCCTCTCCTGGCGTGCCTCAAAGCGCTCCCGAGCCCGGTCAGATTTGAGCTGTTCTGCGCGCTGCATGCGAATCTCACCCTTGGCATAGCGGTAGTACTGCACGAGAGGGATAGAGCTTGGGCACACGTACGAGCATGCCCCGCAGTCAATGCAGTCGAACAGGTTCAGGTGTTCTGCTTTTTCAAATTCTGCTGCCTTGGCGTGCCAGAACAGCTGTTGCGGCAACAGTTCCATAGGGCAGACTTCAGCGCACTGCCCGCAGCGGATGCAGGCCTGTTCGGGAGGTGGAGCGGGCAGTTCACTGGCGGTCGCTGCAATAATACAGTTGCTGGTCTTGATAACCGGCACCGTGGTGGTGGTCAGCGTATAGCCCATCATGGGTCCGCCGAGAACCAAGCGGCTGACGCGGTCCGGCTTTAGCCCAGCCTGCTCCAGAAGATAATCCACAGGCGTGCCCAGCAAAACATCGAAATTGCCGGGCTTTCCCAGTGCTTCACCGGTCAGGGTAACAATGCGCGCTATTAGCGGTGTGCCTTCAAAGACGGCCCGGGCAACCGCGACGGCTGTTCCGATGTTCTGGCACATAACGCCGATATCGGCCGGGATACCACCGCTGGGGACTTCCATTCCGGTCAGAACCTGGATCAGCTGCTTTTCACCGCCTGACGGATATTTGGTCGGAATAATGGCGATTTCAATTTTGGTGCCCTGTGACGCTTCACGCAGGGCGGCTGCAGCTTCAGGCTTGTTGTCTTCAATGCCAATAACGCAGCGTTCAGGGCGCAGAATCCAGGCCATGACCTTCAGCCCGGCCACAACTTCGTCGGCTTTCTCACGCATGGTCATGTCATCGGCGGTGATGTAGGGCTCACACTCCGCGCCGTTGAGAATCAGTGTGTCGACCTTGCGATCCCGGCGTGGTTTCAATTTGATATACGTAGGGAAGCCAGCGCCACCCATGCCGGCGACACCGGCGGAATGAATGATATCCAGAACCTGATCCCGGTCGAGCTTGCGATAGTCGCTGATCGGGTAACGCTCGCACCATTCATCCTTGCCGTCAGGTTTCAACACGATGCATGTGTCTGACATGCCGGAGGGGTGTGGCACAGGGTAGTCACCGATGCTTTCTATCACGCCGGATGTTGGCGCGTGCACCGGAACACCCATGCCATGGCTGACGTCGGCAATTTTCTGGCCTTTCAGCACATGATCGCCAACCGCCACCACAGGTTCTGCGGGCTCGCCAATGTGCTGCTGCAGCGGCAGCACCAGCTGCTTGGGAATACCCGCGGCCTGAATGGCCCGAGTGGTCGAAAGCTGCTTGTGCTCTGCGGGATGAATGCCGCCACTAAAGTTCCAAAGCTGAGTCATCAGGAGTTGGCCTCCTGTCGGTCCGTGGCGATAACCCCGGCCTTAGGCTGAGTCCAGACCCAGCCCCGGATATCGGGTTCAATGGTTATCATGTCGATACAGTCAACAGGGCAGGGCTCCACGCACAGGTCACAGCCTGTACATTCACTTTCGATAACCGTGTGCATGTGTTTCGCAGCACCCAGGATGGCATCCACAGGGCAGGCCTGGATGCATTTGGTGCAGCCGATGCATTCATCTTCCCGGATGACGGCAACGCGTCGGGCCTGTTCCACCCCGTGTTCTGCGTCCAGTGGCTGAGGTTCCACATCGAGCAGATCGGCCAGTGCTTTGATGGTGGACTCACCTCCCGGGGGACACCTGTTGATCGCATCGCCGTTGGCAATGGATTCGGCATAGGGACGGCAACCGGGAAACCCGCACTGGCCACACTGGGTTTGTGGCAGCAACGCGTCGATCTGTTCCACGAGTGGGTTGCCTTCAACCCGGAATCGCTCAGAGGCAAAACCGAGCAAGCCGCCAAATACCAGGGCGAGGCCAAGCAGAACCAGAACGGCGATAATGATGCCTGTCCACATAAAAACGCGTCTCCGTTAAACGCTGACCAGGCCGGTAAAGCCCAGAAACGCCAGTGACATCAACCCTGCGGTGACCATACCAATGGCTGCGCCCCGAAAGGGCACGGGTACATCGGCCACGGCAATGCGCTCGCGCATCGCGGCGAACAGCACAAGCACCAGCGAAAAGCCGGCAGCAGCGCCAAAACCGTAGAGTACTGATTCAACGAAGTTGTTGTTTTTATTAAGGTTAAGGAGTGCTACGCCGAGCACGGCGCAGTTGGTGGTAATCAGTGGCAGGAAGATGCCCAGCACGCGGTAGAGCAGGGGGCTGGTTTTACGCACCACCATCTCTGTGAACTGAACCACCACCGCAATAACCAGAATGAAGGTGATGGTTTTCAGAAATACCAGATCCAGAGGCGCCAGCAGATAGGTGTAAGCAAGATAACTGCACACTGATGACAGGGTCAGCACGAAGGTTGTGGCCAAGGACATGCCCATGGCCGTTTCCAGTTTGCCTGAAACCCCCATGAAGGGGCATAGGCCAAGGAACTGAACCAACACGAAGTTGTTCACCAGAATGGTGCTGATCAATATCAGTAAATACTCTGTCATTAGTACGTCATCATTGCGTCATCGAAGCGCTCTGCCCCGATCTCTGTTTACATTACCCGCATGCCGGGTGTCGAACCTGAATCCGGCGATAAAAGGAAGATATCCTTGCCACCTGGGCCGGCTGCCAGAACCATGCCTTCTGACATGCCGAATTTCATCTTCCGCGGCTTGAGGTTGGCCACCATTACAGTAAGGCGACCCTCAAGGTCGTCGGGGTTGTAGGCAGACTTGATACCAGCAAACACGTTGCGTTCGCCATGCCCCAGATCAAGCGTAAGGCGAAGAAGCTTATCGGCCCCTTCAACATGCTCGGCTTTCACGATCTTTACGACCCGGAGATCCACTTTCGCGAAATCATCAAATTCTATTTCATCCGCAATGGCTTCGCTCTTTTCGGGTTGGGCGGGCTGGGCCGGCTTGCCAGTCGCTGCGGGCAGTTCCTCTTTGGAGGCATCAAGCATTTTTTCGACTTGCACCATGTCTACCCGGCTCATCAGTGGCGTGAACTTGTTGATGCTGTGGTTTTCCAGACGCTCGCTGCGGTTGTTCCACTCCAGCTTCGCGTTCAGGAAGGCTTCGGATGCCTTTGCGGTCTCTGGTAATACCGGTGCAAGGTACGTCATCAGCAAGTGGAACATGTTGAGGGCGTTGGTACAGATGGCCTGCAGTTTTTCATCCTGGCCATCCTGCTTGGCAATTACCCAGGGCTGCTCATCGTTCACATATTGGTTGGCGATATCTGCCAGCTCCATGATGCGACGCATGGCACGGCCGAACTCCCGGGTTTCGTAGAATTCTTCAAGCTCTTTGCCTGCCTCGATGAATTCTTTCAGCTTGTCGTGCTCGGTTACTTCACCAAGTTTTCCGTCGAAACGCTTGGTAATGAAACCGGCACTGCGGCTGGCGATATTAACCACCTTGCCCACCAGATCCGAGTTCACCCTGGCAGCAAAATCTTCCAGATTGAGATCCATGTCGTCCACGCCACCCGTAAGTTTGGTGGCGAAGTAATAACGCAGGTATTCCGGGTTCAGGTGGTCCAGGTAAGTGCGAGCCATAATGAACGTGCCCCGGGACTTGGACATCTTTTTGCCGTTAACCGTAACAAACCCGTGGGCCCAGACCGCTGTTGGCGTGCGAAAACCAGCATCGTAAAGCATCGCCGGCCAGAACAGTGCATGGAAGTTGATGATGTCCTTACCGATAAAATGATAAACCTCGGCGGTGGAATCCACCTTCCAGAAGTGCTCAAAATCGATGTTTTCCCGGTTACACAGGTTTTTGAAGCTCGCGAGGTAACCAATGGGAGCGTCCAGCCAGACATAGAAAAACTTGCCGGGCGCATCGGGGATTTCAAAGCCGAAGTAGGGAGCATCACGGCTGATATCCCACTCCTGAAGACCGGCGTCGAGCCACTCAGCCAGTTTGTTGGCCACTTGTGGCTGCAGCGCACCACTGCGAGTCCACTTGGTCAGGAAGTCTGTAAATGCCGGTAGCTTGAAGAAGTAGTGCTCTGACTCCTTCTCGATCGGCGTGGCGCCGGAGACCGCAGAGCGCGGATTGATCAGCTCGGCAGGCGAGTAAGTTGCGCCGCAGACCTCACAGTTGTCGCCGTACTGGTCCTCGGTTTTGCACTTCGGACAAGTGCCTTTGATAAACCGGTCCGCGAGAAACATGTTCTTCTCGGGGTCAAAGGACTGGGTGATCTTGCGGGTCGCAATGTGGTCGTTTTTCTGCAGCTGACGGTAAATGTACTCGGAAAAATAGCGGTTTTCTTCCGAGTGGGTGGTGTAGTAGTTGTCGAAGCGGATATGAAACCCGCTGAAATCCTGCTGGTGTTCTCCACGAATCCGGTCGATCAGCTGTTCAGGCGTAATGCCCTCACGCTCAGCGCGGAGCATAATGGCGGTGCCATGGGCATCGTCAGCACAAACGTAGTAGCAATTGTGGCCTCGCATGTTCTGATAACGCACCCAGATATCTGTCTGAATATATTCCAGCAGGTGGCCCAGGTGAATGGGGCCATTGGCGTAGGGCAGGGCGCTGGTAACCAGAATATCGCGCTGTTGCTTTGAACTCGCTTGCGTCATGGTGTGTCCGAACCTTTCATCAGATGAGGGTTGTATGGTCAGAAACGGGCTCAGATGATACCTTTTGAGCAGATATTTTTCACCCGAAACACCTGTTTTCATGTTGAAAAACCCGCATGAGCTTATTCCGGAGAGCCAGATGACACAGATTTCAGAGCAAGCCCTGCAGGCAGCGGTTCGTGAATACCGAGACCCATACCTGGAAAAGGATCTTTACGACCTGAGTGCCGTAAAATCGCTGGTGGCCGACAAAGCAGGCAAAGTAACGCTGATGGTAGAACTGCCGTACCCGTCAAAAGGCATCGCCGGCGGCCTGAAGCAGTTGGTCACCAACGCACTTGAAAACGTTGAAGGCGTTGAAAGCGCCGATGTTCACGTAGGCCAGAAAGTCCACTCCTACAAAGTCCAGAAAGACCTACCGTCCGTTCCCGGCGTCAAAAACATCATAGCCGTTGCCTCCGGTAAAGGCGGAGTTGGAAAGTCTACCACGGCCGTCAACCTTGCCCTGGCGCTCCAGGCTGAAGGCGCCCGCGTAGGCATCCTCGACGCCGACATCTACGGCCCCAGCATCGGCATGATGCTCGGCGTTCCTGAAAACAAACGCCCGGATGTGCGCGAAGAGAAATACTTCCTGCCTATGAAAGCCCACGGCCTCCAAGCCATGTCCATGGCCTTCGTCACCACCGACAAAACCCCCATGGTATGGCGCGGACCCATGGTCAGCGGCGCAGTTATGCAGCTTTTGCAGCAAACCTTATGGGATGAACTCGACTACCTGATCGTCGACATGCCGCCAGGCACCGGCGACATTCAGCTGACCCTGGCCCAGAAAGTCCCGGTCACCGGCGCCATTATCGTCACCACCCCTCAGGACATTGCGCTGCTTGACGGCAAACGCGGCATAGAAATGTTCCGCAAAGTCGACATCCCGGTGCTGGGTGTAGTGGAAAACATGAGCGTGCACATCTGCAGCAACTGCGGCCACGAAGAACACCTGTTCGGCCAAGGCGGCGGCGAACGCATTGCCGATGAATACGAAACCACCCTGCTGGGCCAGCTGCCCTTGCACATGACCATTCGCGAACAAACCGACAGCGGCCAACCCACCGTAGTAGCAGAACCCGATTCCGAAGTGGCTCGCCGCTACCGCGACATCGCCCGTCGGGTTGGTGCAGAACTTTCGACACGGGAGCGCAACCTTAGCGGCTCTATCTCAAGCGTGTCCGTAAAGTCACACTGACTGAAGGTTGCCGTAGTTCGTCCGCTGGATTGCTTAGCCAAGCTTCGACAGAACCCGGGCGAACAGGTAAACTACGCCTCAATTTTTCCCAGTGGATACGAGACTTCACCCATGAGCATCAAAGCCGATAAGTGGATTCGCCGGATGTCTGAACAACACCGCATGATCGAACCCTTCGAAAGCGGTCAGGTTCGTGAAACTGGAAAAGGCCGGGTTATCTCCTACGGCACTTCCAGTTACGGCTACGACGTACGTTGCAGCAACGAATTCAAAATCTTCACCAACGTACACTCAGCCACCGTCGACCCTAAAAACTTCGACGAAAACAGCTTCGTGGATTTCACCGGCGACGTTTGCATCATCCCGCCGAACTCCTTTGCCCTTGCGCGCACCGTCGAATACTTTCGCATCCCCCGCAGCGTACTCACCATATGCTTGGGCAAATCCACCTACGCACGCTGCGGCATCATTGTTAACGTGACACCGCTGGAACCCGAGTGGGAAGGGCAGGTTACCCTGGAATTTTCCAACACCACCAACCTCCCGGCCAAAATTTACGCCAATGAAGGCGTCGCCCAGATGCTCTTCTTCGAGTCTGACGAAATTTGCGAAGTCAGCTACAAAGACCGGGGCGGTAAATACTTTGGCCAGACCGGCGTGACCCTCCCAAGAGCATGAACGCCAACCAGTTTCTTAAAGCCGTTTCCCAGCTGCAGGGATGGCGTGAATGCGCCTTCCTGCTGGCTCTTGCCGAGCGCTCATTCCCCAATTATGCGCTGTTTGCCGAGGCCGTTGATCTGAAAACCGGTGGCAAAATGCACCAGATGCTCGATCTTGCGTGGGGGATGCTCCAGGAAGATGTGGCCGAAGCTGCCATTCCGCCGCTGCTGGCAAAGCTGGAAGTTCTGTCTCCAGACGTTGACGCCTATGACGCCTATGGTGTGTACCCGGCTTTCGATTTCTGTCAACTGCTGGAGCAGGCGTTGCTCAACCGCCTGAACCCCTCGAAGCACCGGGCCACAGATGCTTCACAACTGGCAACTGGCACCGTCATGAGCTTTATCGAGTTGTCCGAAGGTGAGGGCCTGGAAGAATATGAGCTGGTTCGCTTGCTGGACGCTCATCCCCTGATGAAAGAAGATAAAACCTTCCAGCGTGATCTGGTGTTGGCGCTCAAGCGCCAGCGTGCACCGATCGATCAGTTCATCGCAGATATCCGGGAAGACGCAGCAAACGATGGCGTCAGCAATCTCGGGATCTCGCTGGGAGATTAAGGCTTCTTTGCCGCGGCCCACTAGGCGTATTCAGCATTGATCAGATGGATGTAATCTCATGAAACTTTCTGCTTTTGGTCGCAAGTTTACCGCTGATGCGGGTATCACTTCGTTAATGGATGACCTTGGTAATGCCATGGCATCCGGCGACGATATGATCATGATGGGTGGCGGTAACCCGGGGCACATTCCTGAGATACAAAAGCGGGTTCAGGAAATTCTTGCTGACATAAGTCGGAGTGAAAGCGATGTTCGCCGCCTTGTAGGTGTTTACGATCCGCCCCAGGGTGAAAAACAGTTCATTGCCTCCCTGGCCGACCTGCTCAGCCGTGAATACGGCTGGGACCTCAAGCCCGGTAACATCGCGCTCACCAATGGTAGTCAGGCCGCCTTCTTTATGCTGTTTAATATGTTTGGTGGCGATTACGGCGAAGGCCAGCGTAAGCACATATTGCTGCCATTGGCGCCAGAGTATATCGGCTATGCCGATGCCGGCATTGAACCTGGACTGTTCCACGCCGTCCAGCCAGACATCTCATTCACCGATGCCCATGAATTCAAGTACCGCGTGGATTTTGATGCGGTAGAAGTAACCGGGGAAACCGGCGCCATCTGCGTATCACGGCCAACCAACCCTACCGGCAACGTGATTACCGATGAAGAGCTGGCCCGGCTGGAGGAGATGGCGCGCCAGCATGATGTTCCTCTGATCGTCGACGGAGCCTACGGCACGCCTTTTCCGAGCCTGCTGTTTGTGGATGCCAAGCCCACCTGGAATGAACAGATTATTCTGTGCCTGAGCCTGTCAAAGCTTGGCTTGCCGGCAGCGCGCACAGGCATCGTGATTGCCACCGAGCCGGTAATCAAGGCGTTGTCTGGCATTAATGCCATCATGAATCTGGCGACGGGAAGTTTTGGTGCCATGGTCGCTGAGCCGCTGGTGCGCTCCGGCGAGATCCTGTCACTGAGCCGGGACGTGGTTTGCCCGTTCTACAAGCGGAAAATGCAGCTCGCAGTGGCCGCATTCCGTGAGGCTATGGGCGAGGACAGCTGCCGCTGGTACGTTCATAAGCCCGAAGGCGCAATGTTCCTGTGGTTGTGGTTCCCGGATTTGCCCATTACCAGTCTGGCGCTCTACCAGCGGTTAAAAGCCCGTGGCGTGCTCGTGGTGTCTGGTCATTACTTCTTTCCGGGCCTGCCGGAGGATGACTGGCGGCATCGCCACGAGTGCCTGCGCGTAACCTATTCACAGGACGACGAGCGTGTGGCACAAGGGCTGCGTATTATTGCTGATGAAGTTAAGGCCGTGTGGGCCGAGGCAGATCGGGAGGTTTAACCTCCCAGGTTCACACTCTTAAGTTTTAGTTCGTACTTGCTGCCGTCAGGCTCAACCTGAAGCAGGCGCACCAGCACATATTCGTTGTCCGGATCAAACCACAACAGGGTTTGTCGCTTGGAGTTTTCACGAATCTTCTCGGCTTTGAGGAGGGAGGATTGGCCTCCATCGGAACTGCTGACATCGTCACTCACGACGGCAAAGTGCTCGCTATCGATTCTGCCGTGATCCAGAACCTGGTATTCCATATCCCGCATACCGTTCAAGACGTCTTGGTGCAGTTGCACCTGAAAGCCAAGAGGGTCGAGAATGCCTTCTTCCAGCTCTACCTTGAATGGTTTTCCTCTGTACTCTCCTGTAGCTACGCCCGCCTTCCAGTCAAAATCAATGGACTGTTCTCTGTCCTTGATAAGAAAGCCTGACAGACGATACCGGTACCTGAGCGGAATGACCTGACCATCTTCCCATTTAAGAATCAGGGACTCGTCCAGGTCGGCAATAAACGATTTAACTTCAGTGCGGTACAGCCAGACGTTGTTGCCCTGCGACGTAAGAATGCGTTTGGCGCTGCCATTGAGAGATACTCCCTTTTCCATCGAGGCGCCATAGCTGACTTCAAAAGGGAAGAGGTCTGGTACGGACTCTGCATATGCGGTACTGCTCAGCAGCAGGGCCAGAATACACAGAAGGCGGGCTGCGACGATTCGGCCTTTCTTGTGAGTTGGCGTAATCTGTTGAGCTGGAAACATTTGGTTGACCTCAAATCCCTCATGAATATTGAAAGCTTAACGGGTCAGCGGACTTTATGGGATGACAGTCTGTTAAGTCGTGTTTTAGTTATCTGGTAGGCGCATGGGAGTTTCTACAACCTGACCATCAAACAGTAAATGATCGCGGCCCAGTTGGATCCGGCCTTCACAGAACCAGCGCACCACGATCGGATACAGCAGGTGTTCTTTTTTCTGAATCTTTTCTGCGAGGGTCTCGGCTGTGTCCTCCGCTGTTATTGCCACTTCTGCTTGGGCTATTACCGGCCCGCCGTCAAGCTCTTCTGTCACGAAGTGAACGGAAACTCCGTGGGTTTGATCGCCAGCATTGAGCGCTCTCTGGTGTGTGTTCAGGCCCGTATATCGAGGCAATAGCGATGGATGAATGTTTACCAGTTTACCGCGAAATGCCCGAACGAAACCGGCGGTCAGGATTCGCATGAACCCGGCCAGTACGATGAGGTCCGGGTTGTGGCGAAGAATGTGGGCCGTGAGCGCCGCATCGAACTCCTCCCGGGAGCCGAAATCATTATGGTTAACCACAAAAGTCTCAACGTTAGCCTGCCTGGCCCGTTCAAGCGCGAAGGCTCTGGGCTGGTTGCAGCCCAGAGCAATAATCTGTCCCGGAAAGTCTCGCTCCCGGGTGGCGTCAATCAACGCCTGAAGATTGGTTCCGCTTCCGGAAGCCAGAACCAGAATTCTGGGAAGAGTCGCTTGGTCTGCCTTCATTTTGAAAGCAGCCCTGATGCATAGCGCACCACCGCATCTTTCTCTGTGTCGTCAGCTCGCTCGATCAGCCCGACTTGCCATGCTTTCTCGCCCAGCGCTTTCAAGGCGTCCAGCGCCAGGTCTTTCTGGTTTGCCGGAACGCAAACGATCATGCCAATCCCGCAGTTGAAGGTACGGTACATTTCTTCGCTGGCCACGCCACCGGCGTCCTTAAGCCACTGAAACACAGGAGGCAATTCCCAGCTCGTGGTGTCGATGGCTGCAATCATGCCTTTTGGTAGAACCCTGGGGATATTCTCTGGCAGGCCCCCGCCGGTAATGTGGGAGAGGGCATGTACATCCACTTCGCGAATCAGTTGCAGCAGGCTTTTGACATAGATTCGGGTGGGCGCCATCAGAGCGCTGGCCAGAGAGGTACCACCGACGGGTTGATCGAGATCGGCTTTGCTGACCTCGAGAATCTTCCTGATCAGCGAGTAGCCGTTAGAATGCGGCCCTGAGGACTCAAGAGCCAGTAGCACATCACCCGCTTGCACCTTGCTGCCATCAATAATTTCGCTGCGTTCTGCCACACCCACGCAAAAACCGGCGAGATCATAATCGTCGCCCTCGTACATGCCAGGCATCTCGGCGGTTTCGCCCCCCACCAGTGAGCAGCCAGCCTGTTCGCAGCCTTGGCCAATGCCTGCAACCACGTTTGCAGCTATATCGACATTGAGCTTGCCGGTGGCGTAATAGTCGAGGAAAAACAAAGGTTCGGCGCCACCTACGATGAGGTCGTTAACGCACATGGCCACGAGATCGATACCAATGCTGTCATGCTTGCCAAGCTGCATTGCCAGCCTCAGTTTGGTACCTACGCCATCGGTGCCTGATATCAGAATCGGTTCCTTGTACCCGGCTGGAATCGCTACCATGGCGCCGAACCCGCCAAGGCCTCCCAGAACCTCTGGGCGCCGGGTGCGTGCCGCGGTTTCCTTGATACGGCTGACGAGTTCATTGCCGGCGTCAATGTCAACGCCCGCATCGCGGTAGGTCAGGGAAGGCTTCTGTTCGCTCATGGTGTTCTTAACCGTTGGCCAGTGGGTCAGGCGGCGGATTTTAGCAGGTGCGGTGTAGGGCTCCAAGTGCAATTGCTGCGAGTGCTCCGGGATTCCTGTCGCCAAGTATCTTTGAGCGGTCAAGATTGCATTTTGGAAATCCGGGCCGGCTACTCAGGCCCCGGGGCATGGTGTATCCTATGCGTCATTCATGCGAACAGCAGGGTGTTTCATGCCAGTACCAGATCAGACCTCGGTTTTTACGCCGTCGCCAGCTTTATGGCTTGTCGCTTTTTTTGCGCTCATGCTGGCCATGGTGCCCGCTCCGGCGGCTGCCGTGACGGTATCCGGGCTTTATTCTGTTGAAGTTCCGGTGTCTGGCTCGGGGCCGGGCGACCTGGCCCGGGGATATGCAGACGGTCTGGCTCGGGTCTTTGTAAGGATTTCGGGCACCCGCGAGGTGCTTGCGATGGACGGAGTGAAGCCCTTGCTCGCAAACGCGGAATCGTTGCTGCTGTCCTATCAGGTACTTCGTGGCGCGAACGGGGACAACCGGCTGAGCATGGCCTTCGGTGCTGTGGGTGTGAACCGGGCTCTGGCATCTGTTGAGGCTCCAGTTTGGGGCGCAAACCGCCCTCTGACGCTGGCCTGGGTAGCCGTCGAAGATCGCGGTGTTCGCAGGCTTATTACAGGTAATGGCGAAGGCCAGGCTGATGACGGTGAAGGCGGTATCTGGTCGTCAGCATTTGCCCGAGCTGCCCAGGAGCGTGGGCTTCCTGTAACGCTGCCACCAACTGAGTTCAGTGGTAAAAGGGAATTGCTGTCGGATATCTGGGGGCAGTTCACGGGGCGTGTGCGCAAAGCGTCTGAGGGTGTGGAACACGACGTTCTTGCTCTGGTCCGAGTCAGCCGCTCAGGTGATCAGTGGCGCGCAGGCTGGGTATTTGAAGGTGCAAAGCTCAATAGCAGCGAGGAATCGGTCAGCGCCAATACGCGGGAAGCTCTGGCAGAGGCACTGGTTAACCGTTGGGCGGAGCTGTATGCCAATCGTTACGCAGTGGCGGCGGGTGAGGTTGGGGAGCTGCCTCAGGTTGATATCGTATTGCGCGGTGTAACGTCTGTTTCTGACTATGGGAAAGCCAGCCAGGTATTAGAGGGCCTGACTCCGGTTGTAAATGTTGGTGCGTCCCGGGTCAAGGGTGAGCAGTTAACGCTAAGAGTGGCGTTTTCCGGCGAGCTGGATCAACTCAGAGAGTACATTGCGCTGGATTCCCGTTTTGTGCCCGTTGAGGGTGAGCCGCGGGAGGCACAGCCAGCCCGTCCAAAAGCACCTGCTGACTCGGCGAAGCCAGCTCAGATTCCGGCCGCGCAGAGCCAGCCAGAGACCGCTCTGGAAGGCAAGGCAGGTGTCAGTTTGCCCGATCAGTCTATGTTTACATACCAGCCATCTCCGGTGGATGAAGAAGAGGCGGAGCAGGCGTTTGAATCGCTTTACCAGCTTCTCTATTACCGCTGGCAGCCCACGCCGGTTATCGTAAATGATGGCGGGCAGTAAACCGTCATCGGAGGCAGTTCGGTGAGGTCGCACTCCTGGCGCTGGATACCTAATGCTCTGACGTTTTTGCGCATTTTGTTGATTGCTCCTTTCGCTGGAGCTTTGCTGGCGCATGAATATCGTGTCGCATTGATGATTTTCGCGATTGCGTCGGTTACAGATGGGCTTGATGGTTTCCTCGCACGGCGTTTCAACTGGCGTTCACGGTTTGGTGCCGTGGCGGACCCTCTGGCCGATAAAGCTCTGTTGATTACTGCGTATCTTGTGCTTACGTATACATCCGTGCTGCCGCTCTGGCTTTTTGCGCTAGTGCTCGGGAGGGACTTTTTAATTGTCGGGGGCGCTCTTGTTTATCACTACTGTATCGGCCGTTTTGATATGAGGCCCAGCATGCCCGGAAAATTGAATACCCTGGTTCAGATTTTTGTGGTTCTGGGAATTATTGTCCTGCTGGCCGGGTTGCCGGTGCAGCCGTGGTGGCTGGACGTCGGAGTCTGGCTGGTTGCGGCATCGACTGTCTTCAGCGGTGCTCATTATATTGTGGTCTGGAGCGCGCGGGCATGGAGGGCTCGGCAGCTATGAACCCTTCCCAGCTGGTTCTTGGTGTCAGACTTCGGGACGATGCACGTTTCGATAATTTTCATGGTGATCGCAACAGGGAAGCAGCATTGCGGCTGTTGTCGGTGTTCAGGCAGCCTGCAGGGCTGCCGGTGGTGGTGGTTTGTGGTGATTCAGATACCGGCAAAAGCCATCTGCTTCAGGCAGCTTGCCACCATGCGGAGGCTTCGGGGAAAGCGGCCGTCTGTATCAGCATTGCAGAACTGGAGCCCTTTGGGCCGGAAGCACTCGCGGGGCTGGACACCATGGATGTTGTCGCGCTTGATGATTTGGACAGAGTTGCGGGTAAGGCGGATTGGGAAGAGGCAGTTTTCCATCTGTATAACCGGCTGTACGATGGCGGCCATATGCTGGTCGTAAGTCTCTCGGAAGTTCCTGGCTCTCTACCTTTTCTCTTGCCGGACCTGGTTTCCCGGCTGCATCACGGGTTTACCGTTCAGCTTGGAATATACCGTGACGATGACCGGCTGAAAATTCTTATGGCCCGTGCTGATCAGCGTGGGCTGACAATGACGGACGACGTCGCGGGCTTTATCATGCGCCGGGCACCGAGGCGTCTCGGAGAATTGCTGGGTATTCTCGACATCCTTGATGAAAACTCACTGCAGGCTCAGCGACGCCTTACCATTCCGTTTGTGAAAACGGTGATGCAGTGGTAGCCACCCCAAAACACAGATACAGCATTCAAACGATAAGGCACTGAATAAAGTGCCAGATGGAGAGACGACATGATACGGGTAGTATTCAACCAAAAAGGTGGAGTAGGAAAGTCCAGTATTACCTGCAATCTGGCCGCGATCAGCGCCGCACGCGGCAAGCGCACGCTGGTGGTTGATCTGGACCCCCAGGGTAACTCGACGCACTATCTCCTGGGCAAACCAGCCAGTGAACTTAAAGACACCGTTGCAGACATGCTGGAGCAGACGGTAGCGTTCAAAGTATTCAATCGGCGCCCCGAGGAGTTCGTTCACGCTACGCCGTTCAAGAATCTTTTTGTTATGCCGTCCAGCCCGGAACTGGACTTTCTTGAGCGTAAGCTGGAGGCAAAGCATAAAATATACAAACTCCGGGAAGCGCTGAAAAAACTGGGCGAATCTTTCGATGCTATCTACATTGATACGGCTCCGGCGCTGAACTTTTATACCCGCTCTGCACTTATTGCAGCCCAGCGCTGTCTGATTCCGTTTGACTGTGATGATTTCTCCCGTCAGGCACTTTATAACCTTCTCAATGAAATTCGCGACTTGCAGGAAGATCATAACGATGAGCTTGTTGTGGAAGGTATTATTGCCAATCAGTTTCAACCCCGGGCCAGCCTGCCCAAGCGATTGGTAAAGGAGTTGATTGAGGAAGGTTTGCCGGTGTTGCCGGTGCGCTTGTCCAGTTCCGTAAAAATGAAAGAGTCTCATCAGTGCCGGCAACCGCTTATTCATATGGCTCCGAAGCACCCGCTTACACGGCAGTTTGAAGATTTGTTCAGTGTATTGCATGGCGAAGCGGTAGAACTGGAGCCGTTGGGGGATTGAAACAGGATTTTATGACAGATTCCGGTGACGTTGTGGGGCAGGTAGCTGATTGTCTTCTGTGTATCGAGATGGAGCTTCGCCAGCTCGAACTGTGGGAGAGCGAGCGTCCCCATGAGGATGCGTTCAGGAGTACTGAGCCTTTTTGTCTGGATACGCTGGCATTTACCCAGTGGATTCAGTTTGTGTTTCTGGAGCGAATGAAACTGATCATTGAAAATAACCACCCCTTGCCGGCGGTTTCGGGTATTGCGCCTATGGCGGAAGAGTGCTTCCGTGGCCGTCCCGAATCAGGGCGGCGCCTGATCCGGGAGCTAGTGACCGTCGATCAGTTATTGTCAGGCGGCTGATCGCGGTTAATCACCCTTTATTTATCACTCTTTTTCACCTCCAATCACCGCCTGTCAATCCAGGCGCATGGAGAGATCCACCGCTCTGACGTCCTTTGTCAGTGCGCCAATTGAAATATAATCGACGCCGGTTTCAGCAATACGCACTAATGTATCGGCGTTGATACCTCCGGATGCTTCCAGCTTTGCGCGCCCTTTGCTCATTGCGACTGCAGCGCGAAGGTCACCCATGGAGAACTCATCCAGCATAATGATGTCGGCTCCGGCGCTGAGCGCCTGTTCCAACTCTGCCAGACTCTCGGTTTCCACTTCTACAGGCCTGTCCGGCGCGATTCTGCGAGCTTCACCGACTGCATCAGCAATAGACCCGCAAGCAGAGATATGGTTCTCCTTGATGAGGAAAGCATCCCACAGACCGATTCGATGGTTGTGGCAGCCGCCGCACGTCACCGCGTATTTCTGGGCAAGCCGCAATCCGGGCAGGGTTTTGCGGGTGTCCAGAAGGCGCACGCCAGTATGAGCTACCCGTGCCGCATAACCTGCACAGTTCGTTGCAACGCCGGAAAGAGTCTGCAGCCAGTTCAGCGCAGCTCTTTCAGCGGTTAGCAGGCTTCTGGCAGTTCCTTCCATACGGAACAGGACCTGGTCGGGTGAAACGGATTGGCCATCCCGAACCAGCCACTCCAGCGACACCGAGCTGTCCACCTGGCGGAACACTTCGTCCACCCACTCGCGTCCCGCTATGGTTGCCTGCTCCCGTGTTATTACGCGCCCAGTGGCCTGCTTTTGCGACGGGATAAGCTGGGCCGTTATATCGCCGTCTCCGATATCCTCGCGCAGGCTTAGTGCGACGGTCTCGATTCGTGACTGGCGTAGGCGTTCAGTGAAGTTCATGGTCGTGCATCCGCTTGTGTCAGGGGCCAAAGGGTTCTCAAATATTTCGGGGGCTTGATTCTATAGTTCGCCAGTGGTTTCGCCAAATTCTGAAGGAATTGTGACTTGAGTCCGGTCTACACAAAAGGTGACAAATTCTGACACAAGGTGACGCGGCTAACTCGTATGATGTGTAATCAGGGTAGTTTCAAACCTATGGCCAGCCGCTTCACTCGTTCTGGTCCGGAGTTGTTCAATGAAGCAGGATAACAAGGTTGTCAGTTTTTCTGGTCAGAAGCCGTTCTCGCGGTTTGATCTGCCGCCGGCCCTTGTTCGTCTACGAGATACCTCAGGGCAGTCCTTGAAAGGCGTTCTGGGGCGCTTTTTCGAGCGCGCCGACGACGCGTTGTTTGAACTCGCCGATCGTGCAGGTTCCAACAAGGACCAGGCGGTTTATTTTGATGCGATGCGCGAGCTCAGGCTCCGACGCAAAGCTATGGTGGTCTCTGTACTGCAATACGTCAGTCAGGCATTTAACGATATCGGCAAGTTCCGGCCCCGGCAATCCGGGGGAGCTCTGGATGAGGTTGATCAGGATTCTCTGAGCCTTGTTGAACATTCAGACCTTGAGCAACAGGTCGCTATTGATAATCTGATCAACAAGTTACGCAACCGCTATCAGGGCCCGATTCAGCTTTTGTCGTTGCGGGTCGACCATCTGGTACCCGGAGTGACTCTGGCTGATAATCAGATGCCTCTCAGCCCGGAAGTTATCTGTGGGGGGCTCGCGGAGGCTTGTGCTGATCTCGATATCGATATCCGCGCAAAACTCGTTGTGCTGAAACTGTTTGATCACTTGCTGGCAGACACTCTCGGTGATTTTTATCAGGAGGCTAACCGCACTCTGATTTCGGAAGGCATCCTGCCAGACGTCAAACGAGCACCGGCCCGTTCTGCAGCAGGCGCTCAGGGCGCCAGGCCGGCGACCTCTGCTCCAGTGCCCCCAAGCTCTGCCCGGCATGGATCAGGCGAGGAGATGAGCGGGCTGAGCAGCCGGCAAAACTATGGTTATGACCAGATACAAGGTGGTGTTTCCCATGCAACTTTTTCTGAATTGAGCGCGCTTCTGCACCAGAGGGACAACCTTCAGGCCACGACTGAGTCTGGCACTGCAAGAGAGGCCTATCTTGATACTGACAGACTGATGGCTCGACTCAGCGAGGCGCAGGCTGCCTGTGGCCATTGGGAAGGTGGTGAAGTTGCTTCTCTCGATCAGCAACTTCAGTCTGTTCTTCAGGCGGCCAATGGCCAGAAAGCCAGTGTCGGCCAGGTAGACAACGATGTTATCAACCTGGTGTCCATGCTCTTCGATTTTATTCTGGAAGACCGGCAGCTGCACTCGGTAATGAAGGCGTTGATTGGTCGGTTGCAGATACCGGTCTTAAAGGTAGCACTGAGCGACAAGAACTTTTTTAACCGGGGCGGCCACCCTGTTCGCAAGCTGCTGAATGAGTTAGCTCTTTCTGCCATTGGCTGGAGTGAGAAGCGCCCCGGTCAGCGTGATCCGCTGCGTGAGAAAATCGAGTCGGTTGTGGGCCGGGTGCTGAGCGAATTTACAAATAATGTGTCGCTTTTCGATGAACTCCTGAAAGATTTCAGTCATTTTACGGATCTTGATCGCCGTCGGCGAGAGTTGGTAGAGCAGCGCCTGCGAGATGCAGAGGAGGGCAGGGCGCGTCAGGAGCGGGCATGCGAGGTTGCCGAAGCATTGGTGAAGGATCTTGTGTCCGGAAAAGACATTACCGAGCCTGTTCTCGAGATGCTGAACGAAGCCTGGACAAAATATCTTCAGTGGGTTTTGTTGCGAGAAGGTGAAGATGGCGAGCGCTGGACCGATGCCCGTGAACTGACTGGCCATCTTGTCTGGAGTGTCGATCCGCAGCCAGTTGACGACTCAACCCGAAGCGAACTTCTCAGGGCCATCCCGGCTATTGTCGACGATTTTCGTTTAGCCCTTCAGGAGATTTCCTGGGATCCGTTTGCAACCGATACGGCGGTTCGCGATCTGGAGCTGGCGCACGTTGACGTGTTTCAGCGCCTGGCTACTGCACCATCCCGGCCGGTACCGTCGGCGGTCGAAGGCGAGCCCGTAACCCAAGCGCTAGCAGAGCCCGAGATAAACCCTGAGCCGCTGGCAGCAGCACCGGTTACCGGAGAGCAGCAGGCTGCAGTGGCTGAATCGAACAAAACTGAGACAGCACCCCCTGTAGGTTCAGAGCCTGTCAATGAGGCGCCTGCTCCGGAAGGTGTAGAAGTGATTCCCCAGCAATGGCTGGATCAGACAGACAGCCTTCGTGTTGGCGCCTGGATTGAGCTCACCCGCGACGAAACCAAGCTCCGTTGCAAGCTGGCAGCGTTTATAAGAGCCACAGGCAAGTACATCTTTGTCAATCGCAGTGGTGCAAAGGTTGCTGAGTATCGTCGTCAGGAACTGGCTGCCGCCATGGCGAGCGGAGCCGTCAGCATGCTTGATGACGGGCTTATCTTCGACAGGGCGCTGGAATCCATCATCGATAACCTGCGCAGCAGCCGCAAGGATTGATCCGTGGTAACAGGCCTTACTTTGTGATTCAATCAAACACACAGTGTAATGCTCTGATAAATATGGATTCATCTTGCCCCATTCAGTCTCTGATCACTCTGGCGCGACCGTTTACGGCGAAAACATAAAACTTCTCCGCGAAACGGGGCGCCTTTCATCTGCCCGCTGGTGCCCGTCGCCTAACTTCGGCGCTCGCCCCGAAGGCGCGGCTATAAGTCTCCTGGTCGTGCATAGCATCAGCCTTCCTCCTGGCCAGTTTGGTGGCCGCTACATTGAAGATTTTTTCACCAACCGTCTGAATCCGACTGAGCACCCGTATTTTTCAACCGTAGCCGATATGCGCGTTTCGGCCCATGCCCTGATCAGGCGGGATGGAGCCGTGGTGCAGTTTGTCAGCTTGTTGGAACGAGCTTGGCACGCTGGACGCTCCTGTTTTCAGGGCGTTGAAGAGTGCAACGACTTCTCCATCGGAATTGAGCTTGAGGGGGCGGATGATGTTCCCTATACACCTGAGCAATATCGCTCGCTGTCTGAGCTCACGATGGTGATAACCTCAGCATGGCCGGCCGTCACCAGCGATCGGATTACCGGCCATTGTGACATCGCGCCCGGTCGTAAGACCGATCCAGGGCCGGCGTTTGACTGGCATGGTTTTCGAGCCTCACTACAGGCTGATAAGCTTGGCAGACACGTCGGAAAACTGGCTCATAAGGGAGCGTTGTGAATGATTTTGGTGGTGTTTCTGATTGCCTACCTTGTGCGGAGACGCCTTGACAGCCTCAATGCCGTTTCTGGTGATGCACTTTGGCGCCGCTGGTTTCGTAAGGGCAGCATCGTTAAAGCCGGCCATGAATCGGGCCTTTTAGCCGGCTTGGTACTGGTGGCATTGCCTGCGCTGCTGGCGGCCCTGTGCGTACACATTCTATCGCTTTACGGATGGCGGGTTGCCGCTTACCCTCTCGAAATTCTTGCTCTTGTGCTGATGATGGGCGCGCCTGGTTGGCGGCAGTCTGTTGAATCCTATGGCAATGCCTGGCAGAAGGGCGACATGCAGGCGGCTTGGCACCATATCCATGAGCGCCTGCCAGCGGCTGAGCGCGGTGCAGCAGCGTCACCGGAGAGTATGCACCTTTCATTATCAGGGGCATTGATGCTGGCGGTGTTCCAACGTTTCTTCCTTGTTGCATTCTGGTATGTCGTGGGCGGTATCGGCCTGGCGATTTTTGTGCGGGGGCTTGTGGCTCTGACAGAACAGTGGCCGCAGGCTGCTGCAAGGCCGAGGTATCTCAAAGCCTGCGAGTGGATTAGCTGGATACCCGTACGGCTGCTTTCAATCACCTTCGGGATTGCCGGAGACCTGTCTGGATGGTTGAGTGAAGCCAGGGGCGCGATTAGCGGCATTACAGTAAAAACCTCAGAAGTGCTCATGATTTCTGCCAATGGGTCGTTAACCGGGTATGCACTTGATCCGGCCCGATTTTCCCGGGTTCACCCGGATGAATGGGCCAATTTTGGTGAGCGTAGCCTGAGTGCAGTGAGGGACTTGCTTAACCGGAGTATGCTGGTTTGGATCTGCGTACTGGCGTTGCTGGTTATTGCAGGGGTTGTCTGAAGAGCCAGGCAGCAAGAGATAGCACTCAAGTTTTCAGATGTTCGGGCGATAACAAAAAAAGAATAATAATTCAATTGTTTGTGTTCCAAAGAGAGAGCCGATGTGAAGCAACTCATTAATCCCGCAGTAGCACTGATGAACCGGTTGCCGATGCTGTACAAGTTCAGTCTTATCAGCATTCTGTTCCTCTTGCCGATTGGTGGGTTGTCATGGCTCGTGATGACTGAGCTTAACCGCTCGGTTGAGACCATGACCCGCGGCGTCGAAGGCCTGGAGCAATTGCGCCAGATTGATCGTCTTGTAGATGTTTCTATGGACTATCGGGATTATCGCGCGCCGGCTGTGATCAAAAATGAAGACGCTATTATGGCCCGCTCGGATGACGCAGCTGGAGAGATCGACTCGCTTCTGGATAGCCTGACGGGAGCATCCCACTCATTTGATGCATCCGGCGCCTGGGCTGACCAAGTGGAAGCTCTCAGAGCGGATTGGCAGAATCTCCGCGCAGATGACAACTATCAGAGCAACTTTGATGCCCAGTTCAAGTACTACCAAGAGTTTGTCCAGAAGGTTCTGGCGCTTCTTCCCGCCACCATAGAAACATCCGGGCTGGGGCAGGGCGCATCGAGAGAGAATGTGCTTGTTCTCGGGCTGATCCGTGAAACCCTGCCGGATGCTCGCAGTGTTATCGGGCAAGCCCGCTCTTACGGGTTCTATGCGTTGGTTGAGGGGCAGGTTGGCTATGCTCTAAGTGAAACGTTCAACGAAATCTATGACGGCCTTACAAACCGCAGTTCGCTGCTTTCGCCAGCACTGACGATGGCTGCAGGCGCGTCTTCGACCCTGGAAGACCGTGCAGGTGAGACGTTTCTGCAGGTTGATGAGAGTCTTCTGAACGTTCGTAAACTGCTTGATCTGAATATTATTACACCCATGCGACTGGAGCTGTCCTGGCAGGAGTATGACTCGCGTATCTCAGCGCAGCTGGCGGGTTACGGAGCGCTGAAAGCTGCTGCGTTTGATGTGATAGAGACTAATCTGAATGCTCGCCTAAACCAGGAAGTGAGCCAGCGTCGCCTGATCGTGGTGGCTCTGATCGTGGTTCTGCTGATCGTGGTGTATCTCTATATTGGCTTCTTCATGTCTGTGCGCACGGCGATCAATCGGTTCAGCGAAGCGGCACGCAAGGTGGCTGCAGGGGATATGACCACCCACATTTCACTTGATAACCGCGATGAGCTCGGCGAACTGACCGGTGAGTTCAACAACATGACGGATCGAATGGCCGACCTGATACGCTCGGTAGGCCAGACAACCTCCGAGGTTGATCAGCAAGCTGCGCGAGTCAAAGATACGGCTGCAGCCAACAGCGAAGCGGTTGCGCATCAGATGGCGGAGAGTGGCCAGATCAATGAAGCCATGAGCCAGATGGTTGAAGCTGTGAACGAGGTAACAGAGAGTGCCCACCGGGTTGCAGAGAGTGCTAAGGCTGCTGAACGGGATACCGAAACCGGCCGCAGCGTGGTTTCGGATACCGTGGAAACAATTAACCGGCTGGCGACGGAGATTTCCGGTGCGGTGGATGTGATCAACCGGGTTAGCGAAGACAGCGGCAATATCAGCCAGGTCTTGGTTGAAATCAAGGCGATAGCCGGTCAAACCAATCTTCTGGCCCTGAACGCTGCCATTGAAGCGGCCCGTGCAGGCGAGCATGGCCGCGGCTTTGCGGTCGTTGCCGATGAAGTACGCTCTTTGTCTCAGCGCACTCATAAGTCCACTGAAGAAATCGAGGGCATGATTTCACGGCTGCAGAGTGGCGTTAAAGATGCCGTCGCCGCCATGACCAACAGCCGTGATGTAACCCAGGCAACGGTTAAGAAATCTGGAGAAGTTACGGAAGCACTGAGCCGGATCGCCCAAGGTATCTCGGTAATTGTGGACATGAGCCATCAGATTGCCCAAGCGGCAGAAGAGCAGTCTGCGGTATCCAAAGATGTGAATGCCAGCGTTGCCCACATAGGTGAGCTGGGCACATCGACTGCTGCTAACGCTGAAGAAACACTGGCCTCATCCCATGAGATGTCCGAGTTGACAGCGTCTTTGCAGAGGCTTGTTGAGGCGTTTAAAGTCTGAGGTCGGGCTACATGCCCGACTTCTTCTGATCCCACAGAATTTCTTCTGCGCCTTCCCGTCGCGCCAACACCCGTGATGCCACAAATAGCAGATCTGACAAGCGGTTCAGGTACTGGCGTGCCAGCACATTAATTGAATCTTCTTGGCTCAGGGCAACGACCACCCGCTCAGCGCGGCGGCAGACCGCACGAGCCAGATGACACTGGGCAGCGGCAGGGCTGCCGCCGGGCAGGATGAAGTTCTTCAAGGGTGGCAGAGGCTCGTTCATCTCGTCGAGCAGGTTTTCCAGCCAGCTGATGTGCTCATCACTGATCACCTTACTGCCAGGAATCGCAAACTCACCGCCCAGATCGAACAGGTGATGCTGAATGCGGCGCAAGGATTCCAGCATCTCATCATCGCTGTCCAGAGTTTCAATCAACAGGCCAATGTGGCAGTTCAGCTCATCGGCCATCCCCATCGCCTCAACGCGCTGAGCATTCTTTGCAATACGATTGCCATCGGCCAAGCCGGTGGAGCCGTCGTCACCGGTGCGGGTGTAAATCTTGGAAAGACGATTGCCCATGAAAGACTCCTGATTGGTTAAAAGCGCTACAGAGCTTGTACTCGCTCGGTCAGCATTTGGTTTACCGGTGTAGCAATGCCTTGGCATTTTCCGCATTGCACAAGGTAGCCATTGATAAAATCGATCTCGGTTTTACGTCCTGCACTAACATCTGCGCGCATGGACGACGTATTGCTCGCCGTGCTCCTCGCCACAGTTTCAATCTTCTCCCGCAGAACCTCTGGCGCAATGCTTTCCGAGATTTCAGCCTGCAGCAAAAGAGACATCTCCGCGCAAAGCCCGTCAATATTGTGCTGGAAAAGAGATGAGCCAAGTATGTCACCGTTAGGGCAATCCAACAGAGCCGTAAACGGATTAATGCCCGCGTTGACTACGAGCTTCTGCCACAGCCGCTGCAAAATGTTCGCTTCAGCATGAACCTTCAAGCCGGACGCAGCCAGTTGCTGAACAACACCGGCCTTGTGGTTGGCTGCAGAAGCTGTCAGCGCACCCACCCAGGTATCACCGACCCCAGCATGAACCAGAACATCCGGCGACGGCCGATTTGCACCTTCGGTAGTGCTGGCAGCCAAAATCGGCCGCCCCGGCCAGCGTTCGGCAACAGCCTGCTGGCTACCCAAGCCGTTCTGAAGCAGAACAACGGGTGTGTTTTCGGGAACACGAGGGAGCCAGTCATTCAAGGCAGCGAGCGTATCCCCAGCTTTGGTTGTTACCAGCAACAAACCTACATGCTCAACAGAATGAAACCAGCAGCGTGATACAGGTGAGCGTGTACGCACAGAGTCCGGCGAAGCCGTCAGGAAGGTTCTCCCGAAACCTTGCGGAGCCATGGATGGCGGAGCAGAGCGTACAAGGACGTATTCACAGCGTGTTTCGGGAGAACCTTCCTGACGGCTGAAGCTCCCCCCAAGTTCCCCTTTCTCGACCCCAAACTCATCAGCAGACAAGCGAGGCAAAAAACCACAACGATCAGACGGCAAAAGGGCGGCCCAAAGCCGCCCCATAGAACCCGCTCCAAGAATGGCGATCAACACTACATAGCCTCAATGTCTGCGCGCTGCTTCTCCAGCCGGTTCAGGTTACCCTGAGCCTCTGCCAGCTTCTCCTGCTCCTTGGCCACAACCTCCGCCGGCGCCTTGGCAGTGAACTTCTCATTATTCAGCTTGCCTTCCAGACGCCCGATCTCCTTCTGCAGGCGCTCAAGCTCCTTGTCCAGGCGCTTCAGCTCTGCGCTTTTATCGATCAGGCCGGCCATAGGCACCAGCACTTCCATATCGCCAACCAGTTGAGTGGCGCTCATGGGTGCATTATCACCCTCAAACCACTCCAGACTTTCCAGCTTGGCCAAGGAGCTCAGGAACTGACGGTTCTCGTTCATTCTGCGCTGGCCTTCCGCGCTGTTGCCACGGAACAAAACCGGAATCTTCTTCGCCGGGGAAATGTTCATCTCGCCGCGAATGTTGCGCACGGCCACAATCACGCCCTTCAGCCACTCAATATCCTCAATTGCCTGTGGATCATGCTTGCTGGCATCCATCTGCGGGAAAGGCTGCAGCATGATGCTGTCACCGGCTTTTCCAGCCAGCGGCGCAATGCGCTGCCAGATTTCTTCCGTGATAAACGGCATGATCGGATGGGCCAGGCGCAGAACGGTTTCCAGCACGCGAACCAGAGTGCGGCGAGTACCGCATTTGGCTTCGGCGCTGGCACTGTCGTCACTTAAAGAAGGCTTTGACAGCTCCAGATACCAATCGCAGTATTCGTTCCAGATGAACTCGTACAAAGCGTGGGATGCAAGATCAAAGCGGTACTGATCCAGATGGCGGGTCACATCTTGCTCGCACTGCTGCAGAGCACTGATGATCCAGCGGTCTGCCAGCGACAGTTCTACCGGCTCGCCATTCACGCCGCAATCTTCGCCTTCGGTGTTCATCAGCACGTAGCGGGCAGCGTTCCAAAGTTTGTTACAGAAGTTGCGGTAACCTTCCAGGCGCTTCATATCCCAGTTGATGTCACGACCGGTGGTGGCCATTGCTGCCAGGGTAAAACGCAGGGCGTCGGTGCCGTGGGCAGAGATACCTTCCGGAAATTCCTTCTCGGTCTGTTTGGCAATTTTCTTTGCGAGCTTGGGCTGCATCAGGTTGCCGGTGCGTTTCTCCAGCAGAGGGGCCAGGTCAATGCCGTCGATCATGTCCAGCGGGTCAATCACGTTGCCCTTGGATTTGGACATCTTGTCGCCGTGTTCGTCGCGAATCAGACCGGTGACGTACACCGTCTTGAACGGAACCTGGGGCGTGCCGTCTTCATTCTTCATGAAGTGCATAGTCATCATGATCATCCGGGCAACCCAGAAGAAAATGATGTCGAAACCGGTAACCAACACATCCGTGGGATGGAAAGTTTTCAGGCGCTCGGTGATTTCTGGCCAGCCAAGAGTGCCGAATGTCCACAAGGCTGAGCTGAACCAGGTATCCAGTACGTCGTCGTCCTGCCTCAGCGCAAAGTCAGCCGCCAGGTTGTGCTTCTGGCGTACTTCGTCTTCACTGCGGGCCACATAAATGTTGCCCTCAGCGTCGTACCAGGCCGGAATACGATGGCCCCACCAAAGTTGGCGGGAAATACACCAGTCCTGAATGTCGCGCATCCAGGAGAAGTACATGTTCTCGTACTGTTTGGGCACAAACTGGATGCGGCCGTCTTCAACGGCCTCGATAGCCGGTTTGGCCAGAGTCTTGGCATCGGCAAACCATTGATCGGTCAGCATAGGTTCGATGATCAAGCCGGAACGGTCACCACGGGGCACGCTCAGTACGTGATCTTCTACCTGGTGAACCAAGCCGGCGGTTTCCATGTCTGCCACGATCTGCTTGCGGGCGTCTTCCCGGGTCATGCCGGCGTAGGTTGCGGGCAGGGAAGCATCCAGCTCAGTATTTTCAGTGCCGTCGCTGTTGAACACTTCGGCCTGTTCGCGGATGTTGGCATCCTGAGTCAGCACGTTCATCATCGGCAAGTTGTTACGCTTGCCCACGGCGTAATCGTTAAAGTCGTGAGCCGGGGTAATCTTCACGCAGCCGGAGCCTTTTTCCGGATCGGCATGGTGGTCGGCAATGATCGGGATGCGGCGGTTTACCAGTGGCAGCATCACGAACTTGCCAATCAGGTGCTGATAGCGCTCGTCATCCGGGTGCACGGCCACGGCGGTATCGCCGAGCATGGTTTCTGGACGGGTAGTGGCAACCACTAGATAGTCTCTATCATCTTGCGTGGTTGCACCGTCGGCCAGCGGATAACGCAGATGCCAGAAATAGCCCTTCTCTTCCTTGTTCTCAACTTCCAGGTCGGAAATGGCGGTGTGCAGTTTGGGGTCCCAGTTCACCAGGCGCTTGCCGCGGTACACCAGACCGTCTTCATACAGGCGGACAAACACTTCCTGCACGGCTTTGTAGAAGCCGTCGTCCATAGTGAAACGTTCGGTGTCCCAGTCTACCGAGTTACCCAATCGGCGCATCTGACCGGTAATAGTGCCACCAGACTCTTCTTTCCATTCCCAGATACGCTTGATGAAGTCTTCGCGACCCAGGTCGTGGCGAGTTTTGCCTTCTTCAGCGGCCAGTTTGCGTTCAACCACCATCTGAGTGGCTATACCAGCGTGGTCACTGCCCACCTGCCACAAGGTGTTGTGGCCCTGCATGCGCTTGTAGCGTGTGAGGGTGTCCATGATGGTGTGCTGGAAGGCGTGGCCCATGTGCAGGCTGCCGGTCACATTGGGTGGCGGGATAGCGAGGCTGTAAGGCTCGCCTTCCCCGCTGGGGCGGAAGTAGCCTTTGGATTCCCAGTTCTCGTACCACTGGCGCTCGATGTTTTCTGGCTGGTAGGTTTTTTCCATGGGTTTTGCTGGCGACCGTTTGATTGATTCACAAGGAGAAATTGAAACGCATGATTATACATGCCCGGCCGGATTGCGGCGAACCAATGTGCGGCGAACCAGAGTGCCAGACTAACGCTTTCTTTGATCGTGCACCCTGGGCTCAATGCCCAGCGCTCTGAGTTGTTTGAAGTGCGACCGGGCCTGGTTGAGAACAGCAGGGTCATTGTGGGCCACCAGAGCGAGACGCTTGAACCTGTCTGCGTTAGCCGGAAGAGTTTCCGAGAGGATGATGACGGTATCCCAGTCTTCAGCCATCGGGGGGTATAGCAGAATGCCGACTGGGTCGGTACAGGGTGTGGCGGAATCGGTTACGACGCTGTGCGGGATAAACGCGTCGGGGCTAAGGTTCCAGAGTAGTTCGTCCAGTTCTTCAGCCTGTTGGGCGGTATCACATACGATGCACACCCGGTCGCCCTGCTGCCAGGCTTTGTTTACAAGCTTGGTGGCATGCAGGTGGCGAGCGGCTGGGGTGTCCTGCAGCAGGATGTGGAACCAGTAGCGCTGGTTTCTTTCTTCCTGTCCGACATCCGTGCCAGCTTCTTGGCTGGAATCGCCGGCAGTGACGCTGCCGGCTTCTGTTGCCGGATTACTTTCCGGCATGGGACATCAAATAATCGACCAGCAGGGGAACCGGGCGACCGGAGGAGCCTTTGGCTTTTCCGGAGTGCCAGGCGGTGCCGGCGATGTCGAGGTGGGCCCAGTGGTATTCTTTGGTGAAGCGCGACAGGAAGCAGGCAGCGGTAATGGTGCCCGCTGAGCGACCGCCGATGTTAGCCATGTCTGCAAAGTTGCTGTCTAGCAGGCTCTGGTATTCATCCCAGAGTGGCAAGCGCCAGGCTTTGTCGCTGGCGCGATCGCCGGCAGCCAGCAATTCGTTGGCTAGCTCATCGTTGTTTGCCAGCAGGCCGGTCGCCTCGTGACCAAGGGCAACGATGCAGGCGCCGGTCAGAGTGGCCAGGTCAATCACCACTGCCGGGTCGAACTTCTTCACGTAGGTGAGGGCGTCGCACAATACTAAGCGGCCTTCAGCGTCTGTGTTGAGAATTTCAACGGTCTGGCCCGACATAGTGGTCACAATATCGCCCGGGCGTGTGGCGTTGCCATCCGGCATGTTTTCAGCGGCAGCGATCACAGCAACCACGTTGATTTTTGGCTGGGTCTCTGCAAGTACCTGCATGGCACCGAATACGGCCGCAGAACCACCCATGTCGTATTTCATTTCATCCATGCCAGCGCCTGGCTTAAGGCTGATACCGCCGGTGTCGAAGGTGATGCCTTTACCTACAAGAACATACGGCTTGTCTTTTGCATTGCCACCGCGGTATTCCATTACAATCAGGCGGGGTGGCTGAGTGCTGCCTTTGCCGACCGCCAGGAGGGAATTCATACCCAGTTTTTGCATCTGCTTTTCATCAAGGATTTCCGTCTTGATGCAATCGTGGTCGGCTGCCATTTTACTGGCTTGTTCGGCCAGCCACACAGGGTGGCAGATGTTGGGCGGCATGTTGCCCAGGTCACGAGTGAAGTTCATGCCACGGCCGGTCGCCAAACCTAAGTTGAACGCTTCTTTCTGGGCTTTGCCGGTGCCTGAGGCGGCAACCAGAATTTTGCTGAGTTTGCGCGCATCAGGCTTTTCGCTCTTGAAGTCGCTGAACGCGTAGAGCTGGTCTTCCAGCGTGCGACCAACCAGGCTGAGTTTTGCCAGCTCTGAGCTTACGCCTTTATCGCCAGTCAGAGCCGTGTCCGAAAGGGCGATTAACACGCTTTTTGAGGGCCCGTCTTTTAGCACGCCCATCATTGCGATAAGCGCCTTGCGGAAGTTGGGCGGGTTGCGGTCTGCGTCTTTGCCGGTGCCTACAACCAGCAGCCTGCTCCAGGTTTGGTCACTCAACGGAATCAGGTTTGTGTCTGCGTTTTTGCCGCTGATGTCGCCGGCTTTCTGAAGTTTGCTGATCAGCCCGCCTAATGCGCCGTCTGCCTCGGTGGTGGAGGCCGGCCAGTCGCCTTTTTCTGGCAGGGCAATGACCAGGCAGTCGGCTTTGGTGTTCGCAATGGCTTTGCTGTTGAGGCTGAAGTTCATGGAAACTCCTGTTGGTGATCCGTGGAAGCCGCAGTTGTTGGCGGCGGGAATGATTTGTTCCGATGCCACCAAGCATTGGGGTTTGAAGGTGGATTATCAAGCGGGGAGAGCAGGTTACTTCGCTTTATCGGCATATAATCTGTCGTGGCCTTAACGTGTCTATACTGTCATTCAGCCTCAAGGTTACATAGAATACGCGCAGTTTTCCTATTCCTCCATGTTCCGGTTTACACGGGCAGAGAAACCGTTTTGAGCATTATTTTCCGCTATCTCATCCGTCAGGTTATGGTCAGCATGGTTGCCGTTTCAGGCATCCTTCTGCTCGTGTTCATGAGTGGGCGTTTTATCAAATATCTGGCGGGTGCTGCTGAGGGTAAGATTGCACCCGGCGTACTGTTTGAAATCATGGCCTACCGTTTTCCCGGGTTTCTTGAGCTCATCCTGCCGCTGGGGCTTTTCATTGGCATATTGCTTGCCTATGGCCGGATGTACCTGGAAAGCGAGATGACCGTTTTATATGCCTGTGGTGTGAGTGATCGCCAGCTGCTTTCAAAAACACTGATAGGTAGCCTTGTGGTGATGGTCGTCGTCGGGAGTATGAGCCTGGTGGTTTCGCCCTGGGGCATGACGCAGGTTGAGAAAATTTTTACCGAACAAGCCAAGGCGACAGAGTTCGACTTGCTTGCGCCGGGCCGCTTTCAGGAGCTTTCATCAGGTGGCCGCGTGACCTATACCGAGGCCCTAAGTGATGATAAGCGTCGCCTTGAGGGTGTGTTTATCGCGGAGTACGGCCGAGACGGAACAGGCGTGAGCGTTATTGCCGCCGATTCCGGATCTCAGTTGATTGATGAGGAAACGGGTAGTCGCTTCCTTATTCTGGAGAACGGTGCCCGTTTCGATGGAATACCCGGAAAACTGGATTATCAAATTACCGGTTTTGAAGCCTATGGCCTGAAGATTCGCAGTGGCAGCAGCGGTGACGTGGAGCTGGAAGAGGGGGTTACGACCGGCCAGCTGATGCGTTCAGATGACCCCAGAGACCGGGCCTTGCTGCACTGGCGTTTTTCATTGCCGTTGATTGTTCCGATTGTGACGCTGCTGGCGGTTCGGCTTAGCCGCGTAAATCCACGGCAAGGCCGGTTTTTCCATCTTTTGCCTGCCATGCTGGTCTACGTTGCCTACCTTGGACTGTTGATCGTAGCCCGTGATGCGATGGCCGAGGGTAAAGTGCCCGAGTGGCTGGGTATGCTTTGGGTCCACGCTATCTTCCTCACTCTTGGCCTCTGGCTGCAGTTTGGGCCGGCCTGGCTTCGCAAAAGAAAGGTGAAGCGGGAAGGAATCGCCAATGCGTAAGATCGACCACTATGTGATGCGTAACGTTGGCGGGGCCATGCTCCTGGTGATGGTTGTGGTGCTGTCACTGGATTTCATTTTCGCTTTCGTTGCTGAGCTGGAGGACACGCGCAACAATTACCATATTCTGGACGCGCTCTGGTATGTGGTCCTCACGCTGCCTCGCAGGATTTACGACTACCTTCCGCTGGGAGCCTTCATGGGTTGCCTGGTCGGGCTGGGCTCGATGGCCAGTTCATCTGAGCTCACTGTTATCCGCGCAGCCGGGGTTTCTCTGAAGCGCGTTGTCTGGTCTGCAATGAAGCCGGCGCTGGTGGTGGTACTCGCGGGTGTTCTTATTGGTGAGTATCTTGCTCCTCCGGCGGAGCGAACGGCTCAGAGCTATAAGGCAGTTGCCCTTGGAGCTGGCCAGAATGTGGCAGCGGCGCATGGGGTATGGCACCGCGAGGGTAATATTTTTATGCATCTCAATGCGGTACAGCCGAACGGTGTGCTGCATGGCATTTCCATGTTTCGCTTCAACGATCAGCGGCAGTTGATAGCTGCCAGCTTTGCCGAAAGGGCGATCTATCAGGGCGATCATTGGTTGCTGGAAAACTCTACCACCACGCGCCTGGAAGGTGACTCAACGAGCCGGGAAGATCATAAGTCTTTACGTTGGGAAACCGGCTTGTCACCCAGCGTGCTGAGTGTGTTGATCGTCAAGCCGGAAAATCTCTCAATGGCTGGCCTGTATACCTATGCCAGGTATCTTGGCGACCAGGAGTTGAACGGCTCCCCGTACTGGCTGGCTTTCTGGAAGAAAGCTCTGATGCCACTGGGTACCGGGGTAATGGTGTTGGTCGCGATTTCCTTTATCTTTGGGCCATTGCGCTCGGTCACCATGGGCTTCCGTGTATTTACGGGCCTGCTTGTGGGGCTGGTTTTCAAGTACATGCAGGACCTGTTGGGCCCAATGAGCCTGGTTTACGGCTTTAACCCGGTGCTTGCGGTCCTCGTACCGATTGCAGTGAGTGCTGTGGTTGGTGTCGTGCTCATGCGCCGGGCAGGGTAATGGTGTAACGCCGAGGCTCAGCTCACCTTTGGTTTACTGGGCAGGCTCACTACGATGCTCTCTGAAAGCCTGTCTGTCACTGAAATTCCGTTCACCGGGAAGAACAGTGCAATCATTGCAGGAACTGTGAGAAAAAGCGTTGCCGAGCCAAGGTAATAGCCGGCCAGCAGAGCTAGAAAGAACACAGCAGCGGCGGTTAGGTAACGGCGAAGTGCCTGGCTCCAGCTTACTGAGGAGCCGTCCAGATTCTCTATGCGTATGCGCCACACCTGCATGCCCAACGTTTGCCCAATGCGTGTCCAGAAGTAAGCAAAGAACAGGTACATCACCAGGAACAGAACAAATGTCAGGCCGGGATCCGCAGATATCTGATCCGTTGCCGCTTTTTGTGCGGGAGCATCCCAGCTGGCAACCCAGCCGTTGGCCCAGCCAGTGATCATAGTGTAAATGCCGGTGGTAACCAGAAGCACAGCGATGCTGATCAGGCCGTCGTAAACTATAGCAAGGGATCGTTTAAGAAACGACGCTGGGGGAAGCAGTTCATCAGCGTCGTGGAAGCGGCGGGGCATGGGCTCTCCTGTGATTTTTCACGTTTTTCATGTACTCAGCGTGTGCTAGAGTAGCGGATTTGCACACGCGTGTAAGTATTCGTATTCAATCGCGGATCCGGCCGTTTCACGGCAGGATTTCTGGAAAGGTATCAAAGGGCTATGAAAACCGCAGAGTTGCGACAGGCATTTCTCGATTATTTCAAACAGCAAGGTCACTCCATTGTTTCAAGCAGCTCGCTGGTGCCGACGGATGATCCGACACTGCTGTTTACCAATGCGGGAATGAACCAGTTTAAGGACGTGTTTCTTGGCCGTGAGGAGCGCGACTACAACCGCGCAACCAGCTCTCAGAAATGTGTCCGTGCTGGCGGCAAGCACAACGACTTGGAAAACGTAGGCTATACCGCGCGCCACCATACGTTTTTTGAAATGCTCGGTAACTTCAGTTTTGGAGACTACTTCAAGCGTGAAGCAATCAATTATGCGTGGACGTTCCTGACGGGAGAGCAGTGGCTGAACCTGCCTTCTGAAAAACTCTGGGTGACCGTCTACGCAGACGATGATGAAGCCTACGATATCTGGAATAAAGAAGTGGGCGTGCCGTCGGATCGTATTATCCGTATCGGAGACAACGGCGGCGCTCGCTATGCGTCCGACAACTTCTGGCAAATGGGCGATACCGGCCCTTGCGGCCCCTGCACCGAAATATTCTATGACCACGGACCGGATGTGGCGGGTGGCCCGCCCGGAAGCCCGGAAGAAGATGGCGACCGCTACATCGAGATCTGGAACGTGGTCTTTATGCAGTACAACCGCACCGCTGATGGTGAAATGCTCAACCTGCCGAAGCCCTCTGTTGATACCGGTATGGGGCTGGAGCGGGTTACAGCTGTTTTGCAAGGCGTACACAGCAACTACGAAATCGACCTCTTCGATGATCTACTGAAAGCCGCTTCCACTGTACTTGGCGGCGCTGCAACTACCGAGGCCAGCTTGCGCGTGGTTGCCGACCACATCCGCTCCTGTGCCTTCTTGATTTCCGACGGTGTCATGCCTTCAAATGAAGGTCGTGGCTTTGTACTGCGGCGCATCATTCGTCGTGCAGCCCGCCACGGCAACAAGCTGGGCGCTACAGGCCCGTTCTTCTACAAGTTAACCGGCGCCTTGGTTGAATTGATGGGGGAAGCTTTTCCGCAACTGGTCAGCAGCCGGAAGCAGATTGAGAGAGTGCTGCTACAGGAAGAAGAGCAGTTTGTAAAAACTCTGGACAAAGGCTTGCGTCTCCTCGAGCAGGATATCGCTGAGCTGAAAGGCGAGGTTATTCCGGGGGAAACCATTTTCACGCTGTATGACACCTACGGTTTTCCGGTGGACCTCACCAACGACATAGCCCGTGAGCGCGGCCTGAAGCTGGACTACGAAGGCTACGAAATTGCCATGAAAGCCCAGCGTGAGCGGGCCAGGGCTGCCAGCAAATTTGGCATGGATTACAACGCAGCCGGCTTGGGCATTGATGGCAAAACCGAATTTACCGGACACGACCAGATTGACGGCCACGAACGCATCCGTGCTGTGATCGTCAACGGCGAGCGGAAAAGCGCAGAAGCGGGTGATGAAGCGGTTGTGGTGCTGGAGCGCACACCGTTCTACGCCGAATCCGGTGGGCAGGTGGGTGATACCGGTTTGCTGACATGGAGCGGCGGTCGTTTCAAGGTCACTGATACCCGGAAAGACGGTGATAACCACCTGCACGTGGGCACTCTTATAGAGGGTGAGCTGTTCCAGGGCCTGGAGGTGGACGCCCGAATCGATCACGCACGCCGCGATCGGACTCGTCGCAATCACTCGGCCACGCATCTTCTGCACGCCGCATTGCGTAACGTGCTGGGCGAGCATGTTGGCCAGAAAGGCTCGCTCGTTGACCCGGACAAACTGCGTTTCGACTTCTCGCACTTCGAGGCCGTAACGCCCGAACAGCTGAAAGTGATCGAGCGCCAGGTAAATGAACAGATCCTCGGTAACACACCAGTGCAGACCGACATCACTGACATGGAGCAGGCGCAGGAAAAAGGCGCCATGGCCTTGTTTGGTGAAAAATACGGCGACGTTGTTCGTGTGCTGAGTATGGGTGCCGACAGCTATTCCGTAGAACTGTGTGGCGGCACTCATGTGGAGCGCACCGGCGATATCGGGCTGTTCCGAATCACCTCCGAGAGCGGTATTTCCTCCGGTGTTCGTCGTATCGAAGCGGTTACCGGCTTTGGTGCCATCGAATGGGTGGATGATACCGAGCGCACTCTGCGTGAAGCGGCTCGTTTGGTAAAAGGCAGCCGGGAAACGGTTATCGATAGGGTGCAGCAGACCATTGAGCGCAATCGGCAACTCGAGAAGGAGGTTGATACCCTGAAGGCAAAGCTTGCCAGCTCCGCAGGAAGCGACCTGGCAGACTCTGCGGTTGAGGTGGCCGGCCTGAAAGTGGTTGCTTCCGTGCTTGAAGGCGCAGACCGCAAGGCCCTTATGGAAACGGCTGACCAGCTCAAAAACAAGCTGGGCGAGGGCGTGGTTGTGCTTGCCAGCGTTGATGACGGAAAAGTGACTCTTGTTGCGGGCGTAACCAAGTCCGCAACGGGCAGAATCAAAGCGGGTGATCTGATGAAGCATCTGGCGGGTTTGGTGGATGGCAAAGGCGGCGGCCGGCCCGACATGGCGCAGGGCGGTGGCAACGATCCCTCCAAACTGGCGGAAGCCCTTGCCGGCGTGCCGGTCTGGGTTGAGAAAAATATCGTCTAAGCAACTGTTTTTCTGAGGTGGTCGGGGTTTATAATTCTGGCCGCTTGTTTTTTTACGGGTAGAGCGTTCCGCTCTGCCACAGGTCCCTGATTCAGATATTGGAACGACAATGGCACTGTTGGTTCAGAAATTTGGCGGCACCTCGGTAGGTACAACCGAGCGCATAGAAGCCGTTGCTGAGAAGATATGCGGCTTCCGCAAAGAAGGCCATGATATTGTAGTCGTGCTTTCTGCCATGAGTGGCGAAACCAATCGGCTTATTGCGCTGGCCAATGAAATCATGGAAGAGCCTGCCCCCCGAGAGATGGACGTTTTGATTTCTACGGGAGAGCAGGTGACCATCGCTCTTCTCTGCATGGCCCTGCAGAAACGTGGTTGTGATGCCCGATCCTATACCGGATCCCAGGTTCGCATACTGACCGACAGCATGCATACCAAAGCGCGTATCAAGCAGATCGACGAGCAGCGTATGCGTGAAGATCTGGATGCTGGTCGTGTGGTTGTAGTTGCCGGATTTCAGGGCGTAGATGAGAATGGCAATATTACGACTCTGGGCCGGGGTGGTTCTGATACCACAGCGGTCGCTCTGGCTGCCGCACTGAAGGCAGATGAGTGCCAGATTTATACCGATGTTGACGGCGTTTACACCACCGACCCCAGAGTGGTGGATAGTGCTCGTCGTCTGGCGCGGATTACATTTGAAGAAATGATGGAAATGGCGAGCCTGGGTTCCAAAGTGCTCCAGATTCGCGCCGTAGAATTTGCGGGCAAATACCACGTTCCGTTAAGGGTCCTTTCCAGTTTCCAGGAAGGTGAAGGTACCCTGATTACCCTTGAGGAAAACATCGCCATGGAACAACCGGTTGTCTCCGGCATCGCGTTTAACCGTGATGAAGCCAAAGTTACGATCTCGGGAGTGCCCGACACTCCGGGCAGTGCATTGTGCATTCTAAAGCCGATAAGCGAAGCCAACATTGATGTGGACATGATTGTCCAGAACGTTGGTGAGGATAATCGGACTGCGTTCACGTTTACCGTTCATCGCAACGATTTCAAGCGCGCGAAAGAGGTGCTTCAGCGTGTTTCGGACGAGTTGGGTGCGCGGGGAGTCAGCGGCGACACCAAGATTGCGAAGGTCAGTATCGTCGGTGTTGGTATGCGCTCTCATGCGGGAGTAGCGACTAAAATGTTTGAGGCGCTTTCTGTTGAGGGCATTAATATTCAGATGATCTCCACATCGGAAATCAAGATTTCTGTGGTGATTGACGAAAAATATCTTGAGCTTGCGGTCCGTGCCCTTCACAGTGCATTCGAGCTCGACAAGCCTGGGGTAGAAGAAACCTTATAAAAAGAGACTCATTTTCTGACCTTGTGATCGTGTATGACCGTATAAGGGAATGTGCGTCTTTTGGTTGGCCAGTGTTCTCACTATAAACGTCGAACTAATTAAAACATTACTTGTCGGAACAGGTAGCTCTGGATAGGGAGTAAGGGATATGTTGATTTTAACTCGCCGCGTTGGTGAAACTCTGATGGTCGGTGATGACGTTACCGTTACCGTGCTCGGGGTGAAGGGTAATCAGGTGCGGATTGGCGTGAATGCGCCGAAAGAAGTTGCCGTACACCGGGAAGAAATATACCAGCGAATCCAGTCCGAAAAGGGCCTGGATGAGCCGGAGCCTGGTAACAGCTGAGCATTGGAAATGACCGTTCAGGTAAGACCCGGGCGGTTTTTTGTTTTCAGGGAAAACGAATGCTAAAAAAACCGTTTCAACCCTATGAAAACAGAAAAATTATGGTAGTATACGCCCCGTCCTCTAGGAGAGGTGGGTGAGTGGCTGAAACCAGTTCCCTGCTAAGGAACCGTACGCGCAAGCGTACCGAGGGTTCGAATCCCTCCCTCTCCGCCATTTCTTTTAATTAGGAAAGGGAGAACAGGTTGAAGTAGTGACCAACCACAGTAAGTGATTAATGTGCGGCTGTAGCTCAGCTGGATAGAGTACTCGGCTACGAACCGAGCGGTCGGAGGTTCGAATCCTCCCAGCCGCACCACTATTTGCAAGACCCTCTCGAAAAGGCTATGTTCAATCTCGAGAAAAAGATTTTAGGCGGCTGTAGCTCAGCTGGATAGAGTACTCGGCTACGAACCGAGCGGTCGGAGGTTCGAATCCTCCCAGCCGCACCAAATTAAGACCAAAACGCCTCAGTTTGTGCACCCCACAGGCTGGGGCGTTTTGCATTCTATAGCTGGGAGAATTCGAACCGGAAGAGGGTCAGCGGCGTCTCAAAGCGACGCAGCAGATCGCGCGGCTTGGTCGTAGAGCCCGGATATCCCTCTCAGGAAGCCTGCTACCTCCCCGGTGTCGGCCCCTGAGAACCCTAGCGTCCGCAATGAGGCCACCAGACATTCCTCACGGATTTCACGGTAACGACGGCATACGGCTTTGCCTTTTTCAGTGGCCGAGTAGTAAGTCTCTTTACCGTGCTTCTCCGCCACAACCACCTCGTGCTTCAGCAGCTTCTTGAGGGCATAGGTCACGGTATGGCTGTCTTCCACATTCAGCACCAGGCAGATATCAGCCGTCTTTTTTGCGCGGTCGCGGTGGTTCACGCTGTGCAAAACCAGGATGTCGAGGGGGCTTAATTCGGGCAGGCCTGCAGCGTTCATACAGCGCACCATCCATCGGTTAAAGGCGTTGCCGGCTACTATCAGCCCGAATTCCAGCTCAGACAACTCCATTGCGCTGTCAGAGGCAAGGTGAGCGGACGACACGATGGGGCCCACTTTACGATGTGTGCGGTCGTTGTCTGGATCCTGCGAGGAATCATTGTTTTTTTTCATGATGAGGTAAATGCTCTTTATCAACAGTGTTTCTTTGGTTCGTCAGTCCAAGGCTTCACTAATTTCCCATTTTTCCGGGCAGATAGGTCACGATCTCCGGGAACAGAGTGATAAGAACCACGCCACTCAGGATCAAAAGGAAGTAGGGCAGTGCTGCCCAGGCGATTCGCAGAATGTTTTCTCCAGTCAGCCCCTGAATCACGAAGAGGTTGAAACCCACCGGTGGAGTAATCTGGCTCATTTCAACGACGATCACGAGGTAAATGCCAAACCACAGGGGATCAATGCCTGCGGCCTCAACCATCGGCAAAATCACGGATGTGGTAAGCACTACAACCGAGATACCGTCCAGAAAGCACCCCAGAAGAATGAAGAACAGAGTCAGTGCCATCAGCAACATGTTAGGCGACAGGCCCAAGGTGTTAATCCAGGCCGCGAGCTCCCTCGGGATACCGGTAAAGCCCATTGAGCTTGTCAGGAAGTGGGCGCCCACCAGAATGAAGGCAATCATCGACGAGGTTCTTACGGTTCCCATTAGCCCGCTGGAAAAGGTGTTCCAGTTCAGTGAGCCGCTTTTCCAGGACAGGAGGTGCGCCAACGCCACCCCGATGGCCGCTGATTCAGTAGGTGATGCCAGGCCTGCGTAGATCGAGCCGATAACCCCGATGATCAGCAGCATCACCGGAATAAGAGGGCGGCTGCGGCGTATTTTTTCCTTGAAAGAGAAGGATTCGGCTTCGCCTGCAGGCACACCGGATGGGTTCATCAGGGACCAGATCATGACGTAGCCCGCAAACAGAGACATGAGCATCAGCCCGGGCAGGATACCCGCAACAAACAGACGGGCGATGGACTGTTCTGTTGCTACTCCGTAAACAATCAGAATGATGGAGGGGGGGATCAGCAGGCCCAGCGTTGCTGATCCAGCCAGCGTGCCGAGAATCTGGTTCTTGTTGTAACCACGCTTGCTGAGCTCCGGTATCGACATCTTGCCGATGGTCGCAGCTGTCGCGGCTGAAGAGCCCGAGATCGCCGCAAAAATACCGCAACCTATAATGTTGGTGTGCAGCAGTCGCCCGGGTATCTTGCCGACCCAGGGGGAGATGCCCCGGAACATTTCTTCGGACAGGCGCGAGCGAAACAAAACCTCGCCCATCCAGATAAACATCGGAAGCGCTGCCAGGTCCCAGGATACACTGGCGCTGTAGAACGCGGTGGAAAGGCTGGCACCCACTGGAATGTCGCTGAAAAAATACAGTGCAATGCAGCCAATGGTGGTTAATGAAAAAGCAACCCATAACCCGCCGGCAAGCAGAATCAAGAGAACACATAGCAGTAGCAAACTCATCCAGATCATTTCCATGAGCCTACTCCTGAGGTACTTCGTTATTTAGTTGGGTGATCTGTCCACTGGCGAGTGAAAAAAGCGCGTCCAGCAAAGCAATCAACAACCAGGCCAGGCCGAGAGTCATCACGGCCTGTGGAATCCAGAGCGGCACGGGCACCATGCCGATTGAGAGGTCACCATAATCGTAGCTGTCCAGTGCCAGAAGCGCGCTGTGCCATGTGGCAAAGCCGGTGATAGCAGCGGCAACCAGAGTTACAATCATGTCCATGACACGGTGTAAGGATTTGGGAAGGTACTGAAGTACTAAAGTGACGCGGATATGTCCGCCTTGCCAGAATGTGTAGGCAAGACCAAAAAATGTTGCGCCAAGCAGCAGGAATGCCGCAATTTCAGCAAGACCCGGCACATTTAGACCCAAGGCATCGAATCCGGCCCATCCCAGCATTTTGTCGAGTACGCGGCCCAAAACCTGCGCCACGATCAATACCATGATGAGAGTCAGGTTCAGCGCTGAGAGTGCGCCGCCTAGCCTGTAAAATGCATCAAGTGCTCTGCGCATGGGCCTGTCCTCTTGTTGTGACCCGTATTGCAGGGCAGAAATAGCTCAAACGCCAAGACACCCGGCTCCCGGGTGTCTTGGCGCTGCCTCGGATTACTGCTTGTTATACGCGTCAATCAGGGCCTGGCCGCTTTCACCGGCACGCTCGAGCCATTCTTCGGTCATGGTTTCGCCGATTTTTTTCAGGTTTTTGACTAGCTGCGGCGAGGGTTCGGACACCTTGATGCCGTTGTCACGCATGATCTTTATCTTGGCTTCAGTTTCCGCTTTGCTGGCTTCCCAGCCCCGCTTCTCGGCCACTTCAGCGGCGCCTTCCAGTGCTTTCTGGGCTTCTTCCGACAGGTCGTTAAAAGCTTTTGCGTTAACAATGACCATGTTTTTGGGGAGCCACAACTGCGCATGGTTAAAGTGGGTGAGGTAGTCCCAGGCACGCGTGTTGGCGCCGGTAGAGGGCGATGTGATCATTGCATCAACGCGGCCGGTGCCAAACGCGGTCGGTATGTCGGGCACTTCCACCTGGGTTGGTAGTGCGCCAAGTAACTCAGCAAGCCGTTCGCTGGACTTGTTATAAGCGCGCATTTTTACACCTTTGAGTTCCTCACCGGTTTTCACCTCAAACTGGGTGTAAATGCCCTGAGGGGGCCAAGGCACTGCAAAAAGAAGCTTTAAACGCTGACCTTCCAAACGCTTGGCGAGCACATCTTTTGAAGCTTGCCAAAGCTTCCAGGCCTGATCGTAATCACTGGCGAGGTAGGGCACTGAATCGACTTCAAACAGCGGGTCCTCGTTTGCGAGGCGGGACATGATCAGTTCACCAATGGGAACCAGCCCGCGACGCACGGAGTTTTTGATTTCCGGATGTTTGATCAGAGAACCACTGCTGTGAACCGTAATATCCAGTTCCCCGTCGGTAGCTTCCCGCACATCGTCAGCGAACTGGCGAATGTTAACGGTGTGGAAATTGGAATCGCCGTAGGGTGTGGGCATATCCCAGTCTGTGGCCTGGGCGCTGCCAGCCGCCAACGTCAGGGCTGCGGCTGTGAGCACGCTGCCAAGGCGCTTAATGTACGGGGCAGAAACAGAGTGCTGGTGAGAGGATCTGGTGCTTTTTTTCATAATGTTTGCCTCTTGGCACTGACATTCATGATGGATGTCAGTTGTGTCTGTTGTTGTATTTTAAAGCACGAATCCAGAGGCAGTTATTGAAACCTGCTGTGTGCTTTATCTGGTCAAAATTAGTTGTATGGGAGACTGCTGTCAAACTTGTCGCCGAAAGATTATTGATGATTTATCGCCGCAATGTCGATAAATCATCAATAAATTACTGGCATGGTTTGCGATTTGACGAGCAGAGAAAGGCCGGCTCAGGGTTCCGGGCTGCCCATAATTGCTTCCATTTCACCGGGCCGTGGCGCGCCCTGTTTCATCTGGATATTTTCATTGCCGTCCCGGTAATAGGTGCTCGGTGTGGCGCTCAGTCCAAGGCTGGACATCAATTGATTATTTTTCTGAACTTTTTTCGCATGTGCACTGACTATGTTGCGATCTACCGCAATCCCGCCTTTGCCATGGCTCTGCTGGTTTTCTTTCAGGGCCTCGCGAGGGTTGTCTGAGCCCAGAATAGTCGCGGCCTTTGGCAGGCTGTCCTGCTTCAGAATACCCACCAAGACGTGCCGCAACTGAACCTTGCCAGCATCAATCCAGGGCTCTGCGGCTTGGCGGAACCTGTGACAGAAGGGACAGTTTGGGTCGGTAAAGGTATAGACAATCACTGGCGCGTCGACGTTTCCATCACGCACCCAGTCAGCATTTTCAAGCTGGCCCCAGGCTTTTTCATTCTGCGGCCCGCTGACCAGCTCCTGTATTTTGGACTCGGTAAGGTTGTCACCGCTGGCGGTCAGCATAGTCCCGACGATCACATGCTTCTTGTCCGAAGTTAGATAGAACGCCACGGGGCGGCCTTGCATATCGCCAACATAGCCGGTCATACCACCGGGTGCTTCAAAGCTGCCGGCAATCGTTACGCCACGGTCAATCAGTTGCTGAACGGCGTCTGGGTGCTGCTCTTGCGTCTGGGCTGAGGCAGGCAGATTCAGACCACCAGCGACCAGTGCGATGGCAAACAGCGAGGGTTTGAACACAGGTTTTAGTAATTGCATAACAAGTCTCCGGATCAGGTTCAGTCATTGTCAAAGCTTCTGAGGTTGTCGGCCAGTGTTGCCCTCGACAGCTCCCCCAGGTGGGCATTTACCTGCTGGCCATTGGCATCGTAAAACAGCGTCGTTGGAAGTGCCTGGCTGCCGGTCGTCCGGCCAAGGCTGGCGCTGGTATCCGTCAGGACATTTTGGAGCGATAGCTTGTATTGGTTCATAAATCGGCTGATTGTTTCGGGCTGTTCTCCCTGATTCACAAAGGCAAAAGTGATATCAGGGTTATCCTGCTGAGCTTTTTCCAGTACTGGCATTTCCCGGATACAGGGCGGGCACCAGCTGGCCCATAGATTGACGACCATGGGTTTGTTGCCAGCCACTTCTGCAAGTGAAACCGGGGTGCCGTCCAGCAGAGAGAACGTAGACTCAGGTAAGCCTCTGGAGCTGCTTTCCATCAGGGTTACTAGCAGTGACACAGAGCCCCAGACCAGCAGGCCCGAAGCGCTGGCAATGGCGAGTGACCTGCGGATTTTCGGGTGACGCCAGAGCTTCCATGCGATGAGAGCCAGTGCGCCCAGCAGACCGGCGATAATGCTGAAGCCACCGTCCCTGATATCGATAATGCCCCAGAGGTTTTCCTGATAGTGTTCGAAGTACTGGATAACAAAACCGATACGCGCTGCCACCAGAGCAGCCAGAAAAATATCAGACAGAGTTCCTGCTATGGGAACCCCTTCTTTGCGCCCCGTGATGGCGCCAACAATCAACGCAATGACAAACGCACTGATCAGCAAAAGCTGGGCCAGGGGCAGGCTCAGCGGACCGATATTAACCGATAACATCATCACTCCTTGTTCATGATTGGCGGGCAGCAGCGAGGCGTTTCAGGAACTGCTCTGCAGAAACTTCGCCGATTGTGCGTTGGGCACGATATTCCTGGCCGTCGGGGCCAATGATAAGAATGGTTGGCGGGCCTACGACCTGCAGTTCACGCATGAGTTCCTGATCTATCTTATCGTTGGCCGTTACATCAGATTGCAGCAATTGCATATCCGAGAGGGCCTCCACAACCTCCGAGTTACCAAAAACTTCCTTTTCGATTACTTTGCATGAGATACACCAGTCTGCGTAGAAGTCCACCAGTGTCCACTGGCCATTGCTGCCGGCGCTTTCAACAGCCTTGTCCAGATCGTCGATAGACTTGAAACTGTCGAAGCTTGCGTGGGTCGTATTGGCGCTCTGTGTGGCGTTTCCGGATCCGGACAGTGTGGCAAGTGGCTGCCAAAGCTGTGTCCCGCCTGCTGCGGCGCCGACCATCATCAAAGCGCCCCAGAGGGTGACGACAGCACCTGCGCTGCTCGTCAGTGTTTTTAAAGGTGCTTCGGTATTCTGAGTTTTCGCAACCTGCTGCACTGACAGGCCCAAAGCGAGTGCGAGTGCGCCCCATAAAGCCAGGGTCAGCGAGCTATCCAGGACACGCTCAAGAAACCAGACAGCGGTACCCAGCAGGATGAATCCGAAAACAGCTTTCACACCGTTCATCCAGGCACCGGGTTTTGGTAGCAGCCCGGAACCGATCGTTGCCAGAGCGATAAGCGGTGCGCCCATGCCCAGGCCCAGTGCGAGCAGGGCTAGCCCACCTAAACTGGCGTTGCCACTATCGGCTATGTAGATAAGAGCTCCAGCAAGAGGTGCCGTCATACAAGGGCTGGCCAGAAGTGCAGAGATAAAGCCCATGACTGCGGCACCGCTCAGGCTGCCGCCTTTTTGTTGGCTGTTAACCTTGTCCAGTCTGTCGCGAATAAAGCTGGGTAGCTGTAGCTCATAAAGCCCGAACATCGACAGCGCAAGCAGTGCGAAGATCACAGCCAGCGGCGCTATAAACAGGGGGGCTTGCAGCATGGCCTGCAGGTTGGCGCCCGCCAAGGCTGCGGCAACACCCAGAAGAGCATAGGTAATGGCCATGGTAATAACGAATACCAGCGAGAGCGCGAAAGCTCGGCCTCTTCGTGCATCGCTACCGACAATGACTGCCGAAAGAATCGGTATCATGGGCAGAACGCAGGGCGTAAAAACCAGCAAAAGCCCGAGGCCGAAAAAAATAACGAGGTTCCACAGGAGTCCGCTGCTTGCAAGCTGGCTCGCGAGCGACTGATCTTCAGCCAGTTCAGAGCCGGCCGAAGTGGGTGTCATAGTTTCATTGCTGCCGGAATCACCGATGTTTGCTGCCTGAACCTCCTGGCCAGAGAAATCCACGCTGACTGATTGCGGTGGGTAACAAAGCCCGGCCTTTGCACAGCCTTGCCAGGTGAGGTTCAGGGAAGTTGCATCACCGGTTGTGATGAGCAGCTCAGCCCGGTTGAAGTAGACTTCAGAGTCGCCGAAGAATTCGTCAGTAATCGTCTTCCCTGCCGGGTAGCTCACGTCGTTTAACGCAGCGTTGTTGCCTTCAACCTTCATCCTGTCACGGTAAAGATAATAATCGGGTGCTATATCCCATAGCAGGGTTACCGTTCCATCTTTATTGTCCTGCAAACTGTACTCAAAGGCCTGGTCTACAGGCAGAAAATCATTGTTGTTTCCCAGCAGGGACTGGCCATGTGCCGGCAGGCCTGTTGCGAAAACCAGAAGAGTGGATAACATCAACAACCATAATCGGGTGGCTCTCACGAATTACTCCCGGCCTGTAAGGCGTCTCAGACGCTTTGAATGTGGAGGCGGCAGTCTGCAGGCGAATGATTAAGGCAACATTAAGAGCCGTGGAACGCTGTCAGTATTTGAAGAGCTCCGTGGTGTTTCCGGGTCAGTAAGGATAAATTCAAACCATGCACGTATTACTGGTAGAAGATGATGACCTCGTTGCGTCCGGTCTGGAAGCCGGCCTGGAACTGCACCACTGCGTGGTTGATCGCGTACGCACAGGACGCGAGGCGAAGGCAGCGCTCGAACACCTCTCCAGTGATGTGGTGATACTGGATCTCGGGCTTCCGGATGGCGATGGGCTTGATGTGTTATCGCACTGGCGCCGGCAAGGCATGGATATTCCGGTTCTTATCCTGACGGCAAGAGATGCAGTGCAGGAAAGGGTGAAGGGCCTGGAAGCCGGTGCGGATGACTACGTGCTTAAACCCTTCGAGCTGGATGAGCTGGCAGCCCGTTTACATGCGCTGGTGCGCCGGGCGGCTGGCCGTTCGGTATCGGAAATATGCCACGGTGACTTGCGGATGCGACCCTCAACGGGCGAGGTATTCCGGGCCGGCCAGCTTGTCGCACTGTCACGGCGAGAGCTGGCGTTGCTGGGAAAACTTCTCAATGCCCGGGGAGCGGTTTTGTCCGAAGATCAGCTCAAGGACAGCCTCTATGGCATGGATGTGGAGGTTGAGAGCAACGCTCTGAACGTGCACATCTACCATTTGCGGCGCAAACTGGGTAAAGACCTGATTGTGACTGAGCGTGGCTTGGGGTATCGCCTGGGCGAACCACTAAGCGCGCCCGGAGTCAGCGAGTGAGCCTGCGCCGTCGATTACTCTGGTCTCTGGGGCTGTCTTTTGTGCTGCTCTGGTTGTCGGTAGGTTTGCTGATGTACCTGCATTTGAATCAGCAGGTCTCGAAAACCCTTGATCAGCGCCTTGCGTCCTCCGCCAATATGGTGGCTGGCCTGATTGCTCGCCAGCCAGAAATGCTGGTGGCTGCCAATACAAATCCTTTGCTTCTTGAGCCGGAAAGCGAAGGTGTTGCTTGTCAGATCCGCGCCGCCAATGGTGAGGTGCTGTTACAGACAAGCGGTGCCCGCGGCGCCTCCCTGAGCAGTGCCCGGCCGGGCTTTTCCAGTCGCCGTATTGGTGAGGAAGAGTGGCGCCTGTATACCCTGAATCAGGATGGAGTTTTTATTACCACGGCAGATCGAATGTCTGAACGGACAATGCTGGAAAACAGTATCATCCTGGTTATGGTGGTTCCCTTTACATTAGCGCTCTTGGGCAGTCTTGCGGTGCTTTGGTGGGGCGTTCGTGGCGGTCTCAGACCGCTTCAGCGACTGCACGACGAACTGCGCCAGCGTGATCCGTTCAATCTGGAGCCAGTGCGTATCGGCGATGCACCCTCAGAGCTGGCACCTGTGGTTGAAACTCTGAACGGGCTGCTTGCCAGGGTTGAGAGGACAGTTGCCCGGGAGCAGCGCTTTGCCAGCGATGCAGCCCATGAATTCCGTACCCCTTTGACCGGCATCAAAACCCATTTGCAGGTAGCCCAGCGAGTGACTGGCGATAAACGGCAACTCGCGCTGACCAACGCAGAAAAGGGCGTTGTCAGGTTGCAGCGAGTCACAGAGCAGCTTTTAATGCTGGCGCGACTTGAGCGGGGGAACCCGTGGCAAGAAGAAAAAGGCTGCAGCGTGAACGATATTCTTGAGACTGTTCTGGCGGATCTTCCGGATCGCAAGCGTTTGCGTATTGAAAATCGTGTTGCTGGTGAGTGTGTAGACTTTGTAAGAGTCCCTTTAACACTGGCCGCGGTTGCCCTGCGTAATCTGATTGATAACGCCCTGAAGTATTCGGCAAATGAATGTTTTGTGATGATTGATAAAGAAGCAAATGCCGCTCTGGGAAACACGGGTGCGGTGTGCTTTCTTGTAAGGGATTCCGGTGGGCCTGACCGGTCAGATGCGCGCTTGCCTGTGGGTGAAGCGGAAGCCGGCGTCCCTGCCAGCCATGGCCTGGGCCTGACCATTGTTGAAACCATAACCACGCAATATAGTGGCACACTGGTGGCCACGTATAACGATGCGGGCGGGATGGACTGGTTGCTTCGGCTGCCGTTAATTTATACACCGTGACTGGGGAATGGCATGCTATTGAATTGTGATATTGGTGAAAGTTACGGTGCCTGGACGATGGGTCTGGACGAACAGGTTATGCCGTATATCGACCAGGCGAACATAGCCTGCAGCTTCCACGCCGGGGATCCGCTGGTTATGTACAATACAGTGGGGTTGGCGCTGCGGCACAAAGTAGCTCTAGGGGCTCACCCGGCGTACCCCGATCTTCAGGGTTTCGGGCGACGCTCAATGGCTTGCAGCCCAGATGAAATTTACGCCATGGTGCTTTATCAGGTGGGAGCTCTCAACCAGATTGCCGCCGCGCAGGGAGGGAGCCTCAGTTACGTAAAGCCACATGGTGCGCTCTATAACGACATGATGCGGAATGAACCTGTTCTCCGGGCTATTCTCAGTGCGCTAAGCAAGTCTCCCGGGAACCTTGCACTCATGGCGATGACGACCGCAGACAACCAGCCGTTGAGAGCCCTTTGTGCCGAGTACGGAGTCGAATTGCTGCTGGAGGCGTTTGCCGATCGCGCCTATGACGAAGAGGGATACATTGTATCCCGCAGCACTCCGGGCGCAGTGCATCATGATTCTGACACTATTCTGCGCCAGGTAATGGCCATTTCCCGAGGCGAGGCGATCCAGACGATTACCGGGAAACCGCTCTACCTTGAGGCGGATACCCTGTGCGTTCACGGTGATAACCCGGAGTCTGTTGCCGCTGTGCGTGCTATCCGTAAAGCGCTGGATGAACAGGCAGCCTGAGCGTTTTCAAAGCCTGAACCGGGATACCAGAGCCTGCAACTCGCTGCCAAGCCTGGCTAGCTCTGAGCTGGAACGGGCGGTCTGATCGGAGGAAGCCGCCGATTGATCGGTAACGTCACGAATGCTGGTGACATTCTGGCTGATCTCTTCCGCTACAGACGTTTGCTGTTCCGATGCGGTCGCAATCTGATTGTTGTACTGCTTGATTTCTTCTACCGAGCGCGTGATTCGCTCAATGGATGCACCTGTCGCAGTGGCCCGTTTGAGAGTATCAGAAGCCAGTGTTGCGCTGGATTCCATCGCGGACACGGAGTCTCCGGCACTGCTTTGCAGCGAGGTTACAAGGGTCTCGATTTCCTGAGCAGAACTTTGGGTTCGCTGTGCCAGGGAGCGAACTTCGTCGGCAACGACGGCGAAACCGCGGCCTTGTTCACCTGCCCGGGCAGCTTCAATGGCAGCGTTCAGTGCCAACAGGTTTGTCTGTTCTGCGACAGATTTGATGACATCCAGAGCCGTTCCGATGTTGGTGGTTTCTTTCTGCAAGCCGTGGATGATTTCCATGCTCTGGCTTACTTCCTGGGCCAGGCTGTTGACCTGACTCACGGTTTCCCTGACCTCGTGCTCGCCTTCGGTAGCCTGGTTGGCGGCATCGGTGGCAACCGCAAACGCCTGCTCCGCGTTGCGGGCAATTTCTGCAACGGTTGCGGTCATCTGGTTCATCGCTGCGGCTACCTGATCGGTTTCCTGTTTCTGACGATTGATACCGTCGCTGGTCTGGCTCGTGACCGTCGAAAGCTCTTCCGCAGACGCTGCGATATTAGAGGCGCCGGATTCGATGCTCCCAACCAACTCCCGCAGGCCAGTGACCATCGTTGCCAGAGCCGCCATCAGGCGACCTATCTCGTCCGTTCGGTTGTTGTCAATACGAACAGACAGGTTGCCGGAGGCAACTTCTGAAGCGATTGCAACGGCGTGATTGATGGGGGCGGTGATAGCCCGGATAATCAGGTACGCCATTAGAATGCCAAGCAACACCGCTACGCCGGTTGCACCAAAAATCAGGGTGGTGGCTTGCTTGCGGTCGGATTCCATCTTGTTCACCTGTCCTTCGCGCAGGTCGTTCGCCGATTCGATAACACGGCTGGCCGTTGTGACCATGTCCTGCGATAGCTGTCCGCTGGATTCGGTCAGTCTCACGACGCTCTGGAATTCGTCCGCGTAGGATTCAAGTGCCTTGGTGATCTGTGCTTTTTCTTCCGAGCTGATTGCCGCTGATGTCAGCGTGCCCTGCATTCGTTTTGCATCTTCAAGGTGCGACGTGACGTTGCGGGCATCACGCCCCACGAGGAACTTTCGCTCCGCACGGCGCATATCTTCAAACATCGCCGATGCAAAAAATAGCGAACTGTGAGCTTTGAGTGAAGACCCCAGTACCCGAGCATTTGTCTCAAGCCTGCCGAGGGCCTCCTCCCGCTGGCTGGTGTTTGATTCCACATTGCTCATCAGCGACTGATACCGCTCAATATCAGCTTGAATGCTTTCCACTGTGCTGATGTCTGCGTTAACAACCAATAAAGGTTTGATGCGGCGTGTAATCTCAATAACTTCATCGCCGCGGGCCCGGGATGCGCGAACATTCTTTGCATCACCCGACAGCAAAAAGTTTTTTTCTTCGATACGGGCTTCCGACAGCCCTGTGTTGACTTGGCCCAGCATGGCCACAATGTCTGAGCGATCGCTGTAGGTCTCCAGCGCCCGGTTGCCAACGACACCCACAATAATAGTGAGCAGCAATAATAGCGCAAAGCCGCCTGTCAGCTTACTCCGGATGGATAAGTCGCCGAAGAAGGTTGCAAATTTCATGTTGTTTCCTTAAAGCGTGAGATCGGCTCTTACCACATCAGGTCGTCGGGGATTTCATAGCCCGCGTATGGGTCATCATCACCCAGATCGTCTTTTTTGCGTTCGTGGAGCACAACTACGGCCTGCTCATCGCGCTCTATAATCTTGCGGGCCACGCCGTCGGCGACAATTTCGTACTGATCATTAACGAACACAATGGCAAGCCGGCCGCGTGATAACTGGTCAGCCAGCATGTCATCCACATACAGCTTCTTTATTTTTTTGTCGTGAACAAACTGGTAAGACGTTTCACCCCGGCTGCGATCCAGCCGGTTGGTGTCCACCATTTGGCGAATCTGGGCCTGTATCTCTTTTTTCTCGGCTTCCTGCTGACGTTTAAGGTTCAACTGGCGGTCATGCTCGGCTTTTTCCTCGCGGGCCTGGCGAGCACGGATCTCCGTCTCATTGATCTGAACGGTCCCTTTGGGCTGCTGTTTGCGCTGTTTGTGTTTCTCATTGCGAATAGCCTTGGCCTTTTTCTGGTCGGCCAGGCCCGCTTTCAATAGCTGATCCTGCAGGGACGCCATGGGATAACTCCATTAATTGGTCATAAATTCTGGTATTCTGTCGCGACAGTATACGCCCTCGTGCCTACCTTCTTAACCAGCAACCGCTGATTCCGGGATTTTCTTGTATGCCTTCCTTTAAAGATCTTGATCTGTCTGCAGCCATGCAGGCCAATCTTGCCCAGTTGGGCTTTTCCAAGCCCACGGATATTCAGGCCAGGGCGCTGCCTCATTGCCTGGTCGGGCGTGACGTGATCGCCTTGGCGCAGACTGGCAGCGGTAAAACGGCGGCCTTCGGTATCGGGCTGATTGAAAATCTCAAACCGAAGCTGTTTGCGGTGCAGGGTCTGGTAATGTGCCCGACTCGCGAGCTGGCGGACCAGGTTGCCAAAGCACTGCGGGAAATGGCGCGGGCGCAGGAAAACGTGAAGATTCTCACGCTATGTGGTGGCGTGTCTATCGGGCCGCAGATTGGTTCCCTGGCCCATGGAGCCCATATTGTCGTTGGCACTCCGGGGCGGATTGCTGATCACCTGCGCAAAGGCACCCTGGATTTGAAACGCCTCACGACCCTGGTTCTGGATGAAGCCGACCGGATGCTCGATATGGGTTTTCAGCCTGCCATGGAAGAAATCCTGGGCTACACGCCGAAGCAGCGCCAAACGTTGATGTTCTCAGCCACCTGGCCTGAGTCTATTCGCAAGCTCAGCGCAGGCTTTCAGAGGGATCCCGTAGATGTACGCGCCCAGGCCCAGAGTGGGAATGCCGATATCCGGGAACTGTTCTACGAAATTCCTGCCCAGGCGCGTACCCGTGCCATCGTGAGCCTGCTGTCTGAGCATCAGCCAGCTTCCTGCCTGGTGTTCTGTTCCATGAAACAGCAGTGCGATGAGCTGGCCGCAGAGCTGGGCGCGCAGGGCTTCTCGGCGCTGGCATTGCATGGTGATCTTGAGCAGCGTGAGCGCGACAGTGTGTTGGTGCGTTTTGCAAACCAGAGTTGTCAGGTTCTGGTAGCAACAGACGTCGCGGCCCGAGGGCTGGACATAAAGGCTTTGCCACTGGTTATCAACGCCGAGCCCGCGCGGGATCCGGAAGTCCATACCCATCGGATAGGGCGTACGGGGCGTGCAGGCGAAGCGGGGCTTGCGGTTACTCTGTGCAGCCCGGCTCAGGGACACAAGATCAACCGTCTTGAGAGTGAGCGTGGCAGTCCGGTTGTATGGGGAGAAACCGACATTCTGCTCTCGGTTCCACCAGAGCCGATTGTGCCTGCAATGAAAACCCTGTGTATCGCTGCCGGGCGCAAGGAAAAGCTCCGGCCTGGTGATGTGCTTGGCGCGCTTACCGGCGAAGCGGGGTTGAAGGGTAAGTCCGTAGGCAAGATTGATCTGTTTGATTTTCAGTGCTTCGTCGCAGTAGAAGCCGCAGAGGCTAGACGCGCCCTTAAGCGCCTTGAAGATGGAAAGATAAAGGGCCGTAAGCTAAGAGTCAGGCTGGTCTGAGAGAGAGGGGAAACGCTCGGAAACTCCGTATTGTCATTTGCATTTTGGTTGCTCACTGCGTGCGAAACCGGTAAATTACGCAGGATTTTGCCTCCCGGTTTGTTTCGGTGCGCCATAAGACTTAAGTCTCAGGCGCTTCGGTTTCCCGGAAAAATCCATAAATCAATAACAGGTAGCTATTCAATATGGATGACCTGATGTCACAAGCCGTCGATCTGATGGTTGCGGGTATGGGTTTCGTGTTCGCGTTCCTGATTATTTTGGTATTCGCGACTCTGCTTATGTCCAAATTGCTTACCCGGTTTGCACCGCCAGAGCCGGTAACCCCGGCCAAAAAACCTCGTGCCAAGACCAAGGCGCCTGCATCAGTTGATCCTGATACGGCAGAGGCGATCAAGCAGGCGATTGCACAATTCCGGTCGCGCCACAAGAAGTGACCCGGTAACCGATTAGATAGAACCTTTAAACAGAAGGCTGACACGATGACTGATACAAAGAAACCGCTGGGGATTACGGACGTTATACTTCGTGACGCCCACCAGTCCCTGCTTGCCACCCGTATGCGGCTTGACGACATGCTGCCCATTGCCGAGAAGCTCGACAAAGTTGGTTTCTGGTCACTGGAATCCTGGGGTGGCGCTACCTTCGACTCCTGTATCCGTTACCTGGGCGAAGACCCCTGGGAGCGTATCCGCGAACTGAAAAAAGTAATGCCCAATACGCCCCAGCAAATGCTGCTGCGCGGTCAGAACCTGCTAGGTTACCGGCATTATGCAGACGACGTGGTAGAGCGGTTTGTAGAACGTGCCGCCGAGAACGGTGTCGATGTTTTCCGTATTTTCGACGCGATGAATGATCCGCGTAATCTGCAAACCGCTATCAAAGCTGTTCGCAAGACAGGCAAGCACGCACAGGGCACTATTTCCTATACCACCAGCCCGGTGCATACCATTGAAATGTGGGTTGAGCTGGCGAAGGAAATCGCAGACATGGGCGCGGACTCCATTGCCATCAAGGACATGGCGGGTATTCTCAAGCCGTACGTGGCCTTTGATCTGGTTAGCCGCCTGAAGAAAGAACTGGACATCCCGATTCACATGCAGTGCCACGCGACCACCGGCATGTCTACCGCTACAGCCCTCAAAGCCGCGGAAGCCGGTATCGATAACGTGGATACGGCCATCTCTTCGATGAGTATGACCTATGGCCACTCGCCCACTGAGGCGATTGTTGCCATTCTCGAAGGTACTGACCGTGACACCGGCCTTGACCTGAATCTGCTTGAAGAGATTGCCAGTTACTTTCGCGAAGTTCGTAAGAAGTACGCGAAGTTTGAAGGTAGCCTCCGGGGTACTGATTCCCGCATCCTGATTGCCCAGGTGCCCGGCGGCATGCTGACCAACATGGAAGGCCAACTCAAAGAGCAGAACGCCGCTGATAGGTTCGACGAAGTATTGGCCGAAATTCCCAAGGTTCGTGAAGACCTGGGTTACATCCCGCTGGTAACACCTACGTCCCAAATTGTTGGTACCCAGGCGGTGCTGAACGTCCTGACCGGTGAGCGTTACAAGTCCATCTCCAAGGAAACCGCGGCCATCCTGAAGGGCGAATACGGCTCCGCACCTGCACCGTTCAACAAGGAACTGCAAGCAAAGGTTCTGGATGGTAAAGAGGCAATCACTTGCCGTCCTGCCGATCAGATCGAACCGGAAATGGACAAGCTGACCGACGAGCTGAAGAAGCTGGCGGATGAGAAAGGCATCAAGCTGTCGGACGACACCGTTGATGATGTTCTGACGTATGCTCTGTTCCCGCAGATTGGTCTGAAGTTCCTGGAAAATCGCGGTAACCCGGATGCCTTTGAGCCGGTTCCCACGGCTGAAGATGCGCTACCTGCGAAGAAGTCCAGTGGCCCCGAAACCTATACCGTTGATGTTAACGGCAAGAAGTACGTGGTTGCGGTTTCTGAAGGTGGTGAGATTTCCCAGATTCAGGGTGAGGGCGGCGCTGCGTCCGCACCCGCGGCGTCTTCAGCTCCGGTTGTTGGCGAAGGCGAGCCTGTTATCGCACCTCTGGGTGGCAACATCTTCAAGGTACTGGTTTCACCAGGTGACCCCGTTGAAGAAGGCGATGTGCTGATTATTCTCGAGGCCATGAAAATGGAAACCGAGATTCGCGCACCAAAGGCCGGCACTGTCGGCGAAGTCTTCATCAAGGTCGGTGATGCCGTCTCTCCTGATGATGAAATGCTGACAATCGCATAAAGGGCCAGCATTCCATGGATAAATTAATGACGTTATGGACAGGCAGCGGCCTGTTTAATCTATCAATCGGCCAGTTCTTTATGATCTGTGTCGGTCTTCTTCTGCTGTTCCTTGCGATTCGTAAGGGCTTTGAGCCGTTGCTGCTGGTTCCGATCGGATTTGGTGGCATTCTGGCGAATATTCCGGAGGCAGGGCTAGCCCTGTCTGCCGCTGAAAATGCTATCCATTTTGCGAATCCGGATTCACTTTTGGCGCTTGCGAGCGTTCTGGATGTGAGCTTCCAGCCAGGCCAGGTGGTCACCCCGGAGGTGTTAGAGGCGTTCAAGGAGGCTTATAAGGGCGCAAGTTATGCGATGGCTCAACAGGCCGGTGTCCTTGCTCAGAGCCTGGGTTATACCAACGGTATGCTTTACAACTTCTACACGGTTTCTATCGCGAGTGGTGCGGCACCGCTGATAATTTTCATGGGTGTCGGTGCCATGACGGACTTTGGTCCGCTGCTGGCTAACCCGAAAACACTGCTGCTAGGCGCGGCTGCTCAGTTTGGTATTTTCGGTACCATTATTGGTGCGGCACTGCTCAACTGGAGCGGTGTTATGGATTTCACCATCCTTGAAGCGGCGGCTATTGGCATCATCGGTGGTGCTGACGGCCCGACGTCAATCTACGTGTCGAGCATTCTTGCGCCGCACCTGTTGGGTGCAATTGCGGTTGCTGCTTACTCCTATATGGCTCTGGTTCCGATGATTCAGCCGCCTATTATGAGGGCGTTGACGACGAAAAAAGAGCGCGCGATCAAGATGTCTCAACTGCGCCCGGTAGGCAAAAGGGAAAAGATTGTCTTTCCGATTGTGGTGCTGGTTGCGACCGCGTTGTTTTTGCCGGATGCGGCGCCGCTGCTGGGTATGTTCTGCTTCGGTAATCTGATGCGTGAATGTGGCGTTGTCGAGCGTTTGAGTGATACCTCCCAGAATGCGCTGATCAACATTGTGACCATCTTCCTGGGTCTTTCTGTCGGCTCCAAGCTGGGTGCTGACAAGTTCCTGGATTTGCAGACTCTGGGTATTCTGTTGTTGGGCATGGCGGCATTCTGTGTCGGCACCGCCTGTGGTGTTCTGATGGCGAAGCTGATGAACAAGATGACTAAGGAGCCAATCAACCCGTTGATCGGTTCTGCTGGAGTGTCTGCGGTGCCGATGGCAGCACGGGTATCCAACAAGGTTGGTCTTGAGGCGAATCCGCAGAACTTCCTGCTGATGCATGCCATGGGGCCGAACGTTGCGGGTGTTATTGGCTCTGCTGTTGCTGCGGGTGTGATGATCAAGCTGCTTGGCTGATCGTTGCTTCGTAGTACCAAAAACCCCGTCTTGCGTTAGCTTGGCGGGGTTCTCTTTTTTCCAGGTCTGCGAAGCGAAGGAATATATGACACTGTTTGAAATCGTCGCCATCCTGCTGAGCCTCTCCGCGTTGTTCAGTTATATCAATGCCCGGCTTATCGGTTTACCAACGAGTATTGCCGTAATGGCGTTTTCGCTGGTGTTTTCGTTGGTTCTGGTCGGTATCAACCATCTGGGCGGGCAGGACCTGACCCGCTGGGCAGAGCAGCTGATTGCGCAGGTTGATCTGGGTGAAACATTGCTGAACGGCTTATTGAGTTTTTTGTTGTTTGCCGGTGCCCTGCACGTAAATCTCGACGATCTGGCCGACCAGAAATGGCTGGTGGCGCTGCTGGCGACCCTAGGTGTCGTGGTCACCACATTTTTAGTGGGATGTGCCATGTGGCTGGTATTGGGCTGGCTCACTATTCCGCTGCCGTTTATCTACTGTCTGCTCTTCGGCGCCGTGGTGGCGCCCACCGACCCGGTGGCGGTGTTGGCCATTCTTAAATCGGTGGACACACCGAGAGCGTTGTCCACCAAAATTGCGGGTGAGTCCCTGTTCAATGATGGCGTCGCCGTGGTCATGTTTATCGCCATTCTGGGCATTGCACAGGGGGATAGGGAGGCTACGTTTCAGGGCATTGGTCTGCTGTTTCTGGAGGAAGTGGTGGGTGGATTGGTGTTGGGCTTTGTACTGGGGTGGGTGGGGTATCGCTTGCTGCGTGGGCTCGACAATTACCAGGTCGAAATTCTGGTTACGATTGCCCTGGTGGCGGGCGGCTACGCGCTCGCCAGCCGGTTGCATATGTCCGGCCCGTTGGCGGTGGTGGTCGCTGGGCTGATGATCGGCAACCATGGTCGACGGTATGCGATGTCGGAAAAAACCGAGCGAAATCTGGATACGTTCTGGGAGTTGATCGATGAGGTGCTGAACGCGGTCCTGTTTTTGCTGATTGGCCTTGAAGTCCTGATCGTCACCTTTGAATTGCCGGTACTGTTGGCCGGACTTGCAGCGATTCCGCTGGTGCTTCTGGCGCGGCTGGTGGCGGTGGGTGTTCCGGTGATGGCGTTAAAACCGTTCCAGGAACATACCTCAAGCTCCATTCTGGCGTTAACATGGGGCGGTCTGAAAGGCGGCATCTCTGTTGCGTTGGCATTGGCGCTACCCGCAGGGCCGGAGCGGGATCTGATTCTGCCGATGGCCTACGTGGTGGTAGTATTTTCCATCCTGTTTCAAGGTTTGACGGTGAAGCGGTTTTTGGGGCGCGCGGTGGCAGAATAACTGGCCTGTAAGCAGTCGCCGTCTTTCTTTAATTAATCAGCGTTTCCCTAGTGAAAGTCTCGGGAATTGATTGGGAGTGTTTTTATGAGGTGGCTCAGGTCTGAGAGTTTTCCTGCCATGATGTGAACAATCTCTCCTTCTCTTTCCAGAACGCCTTTCACGTGTAACAGCCGCGCGGTGAGTAACGGTTTGCGTTGTCGGCGGGCGGTTTCCAGCCAGACAACGACGTTTACGTTGCCGGTTTCGTCTTCCAGGGTAACGAAGGTAACGCCGGAGGCGGAGCCGGGGCGTTGCCGGCCGGTCACGAGGCCGGCGACCTGTACCGGGATGCCGGCTTTGGTGGTTTTGAGTTGTTCGGCGCTGAGGCAGAACTGTAAGTGACCCTGTTCCCGGAGCAGGGCCAGTGGGTGGCGCTGGAGGGTGAGGCCCTGGCTTGCGTAGTCGGCGAGTACGTTCTGGCCTTCGGTGGGTTCCGGTAGTTGAGCGCAAGGCTCCAATTCGTAGTTTTCGTTGTCTTCTGCGGCTTCTACTGCCGAAAAAAGCTCGGCGGGTTTTTCGTGGCCCAGCAGTTGCCAGTACGCCTGATGACGATTGGTGGCAAAAGTAGGCATGGCGTTGGCGCCGGCCAGGAGTTCCATTTCGCGCTGGTTGAGTCCTGCCAGACGGCGTAACTCGGCGGAGGATCGGTAACCGGTTTCGGGGCGGTGCTGGCACAGGCGTTCGGCGGCGTTTGCTGAGAGCCCCTGGATGATTCTCAGGCCCAGGCGCAGTTGGTGGTCAGGGCCTTCCAGGGTGTGATCCCACTGGCTGCTGTTGATGTCTGGCGGGAGTGCGACAACGTCATGGCGCTGGGCGTCCTGTATTAATTGTGACGGGGAGTAGAAACCCATGGGCTGGCTGTTGAGCAGGGCGCAGTAGAAGGCGCCTGGATAGTGCCGTTTGATCCAGGCGGAGACGTAAACAAGCAGGGCGAAGCTGGCTGCGTGGGATTCAGGGAAGCCGTAGCCGCCGAAGCCGCAGATCTGCAGATAGAGACGTTCGGCAAAATCGGCATCGTGGCCGCGCTCCAGCATGCCGTTGATGAGTTTTTCCCGGAATTGAGTCATGTCGCCGTGGGATTTCCAGGCGGCCATGGCGCGGCGGAGCTGGTCGGCTTCGCCGGCAGTGAAGCCGGCGGCGACCATGGCCAGTTTGATGACCTGCTCCTGAAAAATGGGCACGCCCAGGGTGCGTTCGAGCACGCTACGGACGGCGTCGTTCGGATAATCCACTGGTTCCAGCCCGTGTTTCCGGCGCAGGTAAGGATGCACCATGTCGCCCTGAATAGGGCCGGGGCGAACGATAGCAACTTCGATCACCAGGTCGTAATAGGTTTCGGGTTTCAGCCTGGGCAGCATGTTGATCTGAGCACGGGATTCCACTTGGAATACACCGATGCTGTCGCCTTTTTTCAGCATGTCGTAGGTGGCGCGGTCTTCCTGAGGAATGTCCTGCATGCGGAAGGGCAAGCCTTTCTGTTTGCTGATCAGTTCCAGGGCTTTGCGGATAGCAGTGAGCATACCCAGCGCGAGAATATCCACTTTCATCAGGCCCAGGCTTTCCAGGTCGTCTTTGTCCCACTGGATAACGGTACGGTCGGCCATGGCGGCGTTTTCGACCGGTACCAGTTCGGCCAGTGGCCCGGAGCTGATAACAAAGCCGCCCACATGCTGGGACAGGTGGCGGGGAAAGCCGAGCAGAGTGTTCACCAGGGCGAAAAACTGGTCGGCGACTCTCGGGTTTTGAGTCAGGCGTTTATCGAGAATCTGCTGACGCCAGTCGGTGGCCTTGTCGCGCCAGTCGATGCCTTCCAGTAGTTGTTCCACCAGTGCCGGATCAAACCCGAGAGCTTTACCAACGTCCCGGATGGAGCTGCGAGGGCGGTAACGGATCACCGTCGCTGCCAATGCGGCCCGCTCCCGGCTATAACGCCGGTAGATGTACTGGATAACTTCTTCACGCCGTTCGTGCTCAAAATCCACGTCGATATCCGGCGGCTCATTTCTGTCTCTGGAGATGAAGCGTTCAAACAGCAGCTCGACCCGGGCCGGGTTTACTTCGGTAATGCCCAGGCAGTAGCACACGGCGGAGTTGGCGGCAGAACCCCGGCCTTGGCAGAGAATGCCGCGGCTGCGAGCAAAGGCAACAATGTCATTGATGGTAAGAAAGTAGTGCTCGTATTTCATCTCTGAAATCAGCCCCAGCTCCTTGCGAATCAGGGCCTGAACAGACAATGGAGTGCCTTCCGGATAACGCTGCCGCTCTCCCTCTTGAGTTAATCGTTTCAGATAAGCCGCCGGGTTCTCTCCCTCCGGCACAAGATCCGGAGGGTATTCGTAACGCAGGCTGCCGGGCTCAAAGGTGCACTGTTGGGCAATGCGCAAAGATTCTTTCAGCCAGGCTTCGGGAAACAACCGTTGCAGTACCGGTAGCGGGCGTAGATAGCGTTCGCCGTTCTGGAACAGACAATGGCCGGCATTTTCAAGGCTGGAGTGGTTGCGCAAGGCGGCGAGCACGTCCTGCAGTGGCTGCCGCTCCCGGCTGTGCATGTGAACTTCACCGGTGGCGGTAATCGGGCAGTGCAGATGTTCAGAAAGCCATCGGGCTCGTGCCAGTTGCTGTTCCTCACCGCATTCCAATGTGCGGGCAGCGGCAATCCAGAGGCGGTGATCAAACAGCCGGAGTAACCATTCGCCGCAGGCCAGTGCCTGATCCGCGTCGGCTTCAGACGGTGAGGGCGGCAGCCACAGGCACAGGCAGTCATCCAGGGCGTGTGTTTCCATGTCTCCATGGAAAAGCTGATATTTCCCTTTTTCTGCCCGGCGGCGCGCGGTGGTTATAAGCTGGCAGAGCTGGCCATAGCCCTTGCGGGTGCGAGCCAGAAGAATAAACCGGGGGCAGCTGGCATCAGGCGGGGCGTCGTCCAGCTCAAACCAGCTCCCGGTAATCAGTTTTACGGGGCTTTCTTTCAACGCCGCCCAGGCACGGGGAATGCCCGCCACTGAGCAGACATCAGTGATCGCCAGCGCGGTATATCCAAGCTCTGCGGTTCGCTCCGCAAGCTCATGAGGGTGAGACGCCCCGGTCAGAAAGGTAAAGTTGCTGAAACAGAACAGCTCGGCGTAGGAAGGTTCACCCATCAGCCAAACCACCCGTGCACGAACCAGCCTTCCCGTATATCGCGGAACACCCAGGCGAGCTGGCCGCTATTCAGTTGGGCAATGTAATAATCCCGGTGTACCCGCTGGCCGTCCCACCAGCCGCCGCTGATCCGCTCCGGGCCGGCAAACCATGTCTGCGGGATTTCTGTAAGCGGTTGCGGCCCTTTTAAAAGCCACAAAGGGCGTTCAGGCAGATGGCTGGCGGTTGTTGCCATAACTCGGCTTGTACGCCGAATTTCTGATGCGCTCCAGGCTCGTTCGGGCCGGTGATCTGCCTGGGGCGCAAGTTGCTTCAGTGCATTGTCTCCAAGCCTTGCCTGCAGGCGGCTCATCAGAGTGTGCCAGGCCTCGTTCAGATCCTGACTTTCACCCAGCAGATCTTGCCCACTGGGGGCTTCTCGCCCAAGAAACCGTTTCACGGTCAATCGCAACGATATAACCGGGGCCTGCAGTGGCTGCTGCTCAAACCGCAGGCTGATCAGGCTGAGAAACGCTTCCGCCCGGTGCTCCGGGCCGGATGTGCGAATGCGCAGGCGCGTTGGTTCTGCGTGCCTATGCTGGAGCACCAGCAGTAAGTTGTCGGTGTCCTGCTGGCGCCAGCACAGATCCTTTTCCAGCTCAGAGAGGATTCGTTGCAACGGAAACAGTAGCCCCTGTGACTGTTCAATGTCCTGGGCAAAATCTGCCTGTTGCCGGAAGTAATGGAGCGGTTGCCAGGGTGCCTGAGGGTCGGGCCTGGAACCCTGGATTTTCTGGATATACGCCAGGGTTTCCGGAGACAGCCGGCGAGCCATCTCTGCCGGCGGTAAATTGAACACCTCTCCCAGAGTATCCAGCCCAAGCCGTTGAAGGCGGGTGCAAGTGCGCCCGTCGAACTCCGCAGCCAGCAGGGGCATCTGGCCAAGAGTGTGGAGAGTGCGGCCTTTATCGGACGTGCATTCTCCCTTGCCATTGCGGGCGATCAGGCGTGCGGCCAATGGCGTATGACCCATGCCTGGCCAGGCGGTAAGCTGGCGCTCGTGCAGAACGTCTTCCACCGTTTGCCAAACCGCTGGAAGACCACCATACAACCGTTGCAGGCTGCCGATTTCAGCTAGCATGCCGTTTGGCGGAACCGGAACAATGTGGGCTGCATAACGGTACAGCCAGCGTGCCTGGTCTTCCAGAATCCGGGCTTCCTGCTGTTGATCTGCCCTTACTATGCTGAGATCTGGCACCAGGCTGATGGCCGTTTTCAGACGCATACCGGCGCCCACGCCCAGATCCCGGGCCGCCGGGCAGGCCTGTATCACTTTTTGTCCGGAACCCTCCACAATCACCAGCGCAGACGCGTTTTCACTGGTACGGCGAATGTGATCCAGGAGCAGGTGAGGGAAGTGCAAATACAGCCAGAGCATAGGAAATTACCGGGCTGATGTGGGCCAGGGGCCCTGAACCACACGGGGCGCTTCATGATGAAACAGGCCAGCCCGGTGAACCATGGCAAGCGAGCAGCGTTGGCCAGGCCAGCTGCCGCGGCGCTTTATTACATTCACTTTCAGGCTCTGTTGATCGCCGGTCTCCAGCTCAAGACGCAGGGCGGCCGGGGAGTTCTGCTCGGCGTAGTGCCGCTCGCGAAAAAGCACGCAGACATTACTGCCGGCCTCGGCCGCCAACTGTAAACGTCGGATTTCGCGGGCCGCCAGTTTTCCGGGCCAGGCCATCACCAGGCCAGTGACTGGAGAGCGCAGGCAGTTTTCGAGCGTCCACAGAAAATCGCCTTTGTCTTCGGTGTGGATCATGATCACCTGATCCAGGTTGATATCTTCCCGTGCCAATGCCGGGGCATAAGGGGTGTGCGGAGGGTTCAGCCAGAATACGGTTTTACCTGCTTGTGAAAGCCTCTGCATCAACGGCATTAACAGAGTCAGCTCACCAATGCCGGGGGCGTCCAGCAAACACTCGCTTAAAGCACCCCGGGGCCAGCCAATGCCGCCGAGTTGGTTGTCCAGGGCCTGATAACCCGTTGGCTCTGCCGGTTGAGTGGTTTTGTTGTGCCGGTGTCCCTGCCAGACACGGGCATCCTGCATTAGCGTGTTAAGAAGCTCGCTCATGATAAAGTCTCGAAATACTGTTTAAATATACAGTATTCTGAAGGCGGGCTGATTTCAAGAAGCAGGTTGATAAAATAGGTAACCGAGCCCACCTTTGTACTATCAGGTGACAGTAGAAAATCGGAACATCAGGCTCGGAGGTTGTACATGAGTGGACTGGCTGAACAACACTGTGAAGCGTGTAGCGCGGACGCCCCCGGGGTAACCGGTGAAGAGAGACGCACGCTGCACAAAGATATCCAGGACTGGGATGTCCTCAAAGTGGGCGGCGAAGAGCAGTTACGTAAAGAGTTTAAATTCAGAAACTTTGCCCAGGCCCTGGCGTTTACCAACAAGGTTGGCGAATTGGCTGAGGCTGAAGACCATCACCCGGCCATTCTTCTGGAATACGGAAAGGCGACCGTAAGCTGGTGGACCCACGCAATCGGTGGGCTGCACAAAAACGATTTCATCATGGCAGCGAGAACGGACTCAGCTTACCGCTGATCATCATCTGCTTTTTCCTGCGCCTCAAGCTCTGCTTTACGCTTGCGGATTTTATCTATTTTGTCTTTCGGGATATGCATCTTGCTGGCAGAGTTCCGCAGTATTAAAAGACTGCCTGCAACCAAGCCTAGTGCAGCAAGCAGAAAAACCCAACCTATCACTGGCATACGTAAGGTTCCTTTGTTGGGATAGCTTTACCTATAGTGAAGCACGAAGTTTTGCATACACAACCCAATTGACTGAATATTCTGTATTACCTGCATGCAAATCTGACAGGAAGCAAACAAGGAGTATCCAAATTATGAGCGATTCCAGTTACACCCCGCCCAAGGTCTGGAAGTGGGAGTCTGCAAGCGGCGGCGCTTTTTCGAATATCAATCGCCCTGTTGCAGGGCCGACGCACGATAAAGAACTGCCTGTGGGCAAACATCCTTTCCAGTTGTACTCACTGGCTACGCCAAACGGTGTGAAAGCCACGATTATGTTTGAAGAGTTACTTGAACTGGGCGTCAGCGGTGCCGAGTACGACGCTTGGCTGGTCCGCATTAACGATGGCGAGCAGTTCGGTAGCGGGTTTGTGGACGTTAATCCGAATTCCAAAATTCCGGCACTGCTGGACTGCACTCAGGATCCCGCCGTTCGGGTATTTGAGTCGGGCTCCATTCTGCTTTATCTGGCGGAAAGGTTTGGTCAGTTTCTGCCTTCGGATATTGCTGGCCGCACCGAAACGCTTAACTGGCTGTTTTGGCAGATGGGCAGCGCGGCGTTTGTCGGCGGCGGCTTCGGACACTTCTTTGCCTATGCACCCGAGAAGTACGAATACCCGATTAATCGCTATACCATGGAAGTTAAACGGCAACTGGATGTGCTTGATCGCCAACTGGCGGACAACCGCTATGTTGCCGGTGACGAATACACCATCGCCGATATGGCCATCTGGCCCTGGTACGGTGCTCTGGTGCTCAACAAGGTTTACGATGCCGCAGAATTTCTTGATGCGCATACCTACACCCATGTGCAGCGTTGGGCTCAGGAGATTGAAAAACGCCCGGCTGTTCAGCGCGGACGAATGGTGAATCGTGCCTGGGGCGAGCCTGAAGAGCAGCTTCATGAGCGCCACAATGCGAGCGACTTTGAAAACAAGACCCAGGACAAGCTTGCCGCGACCTCTGGTGAATCCTGACTCTCAGCATCTAAGGCTTTTTGATGATCGCGGATATTGTCTACATCGTTGGATTGACCACACTTGCCGGTATCTGCATTCCCGTTGGCGGATTACTGGCAAGAATTGAACGGATCGGCCCTAACTGGCTGGAGCAGGAGTTCCGGCATTTCCTGATCGCTCTGGGCGGCGGCATTCTGCTTGGCGCTGTTACCATCGTGTTGATCCCGGAGGGGCAGTCGAGCATAGGCAATTCGTTCTGGGCCATACCCGCCATTATTGCCGGTGGTGTGCTGTTTTTCTGGATTGAGCGAATGCTTGGCGTTCACCACAGAGAGTCGCCACAGTTGATGGGCGTGATGCTGGATTTTGTGCCTGAAGCGGCAGCACTCGGTGGGCTGATAGTGGTTAACCCGAGCCTCGCGCCTCTGATGGCAGTGCTGATTGCCATGCAAAACCTGCCTGAAGGGTTTAACGCTTACCGTGAGTTCTGTGACAAGCCCGGCTATACGCCGAAAAAGACCCTGATCGTGATGACAGGTCTTGCAGCAGCGGGCCCCATAGCGGGTCTTTTGGGGTATTTTTTCCTGTCCGGACAACCTGTGATTCTGGGAACCATCATGCTGGTGGCTTCTGGCGGAATTCTGTATCTGATCTTTCAGGATATTGCGCCCCAGTCCCGGCTGGACAAGCACTGGGGGCCTCCGCTTGGTGCAGTAATCGGGTTTTGCCTGGCGCTGTTCAGCGATATGCTGGTTGTGCACGCCTGAGAGAGCTCAGGCGAATTTTCGGGTAGTCTCTTTGTGGAGGACTTTTTCGATGTCCTCGGCCGAGAGGTTTTCTTTCTTAAGCACGGCTTTGGCCAGAGCTTCAAGCTGATCCCTGTGATCTGTCAGGAACTCGAGGGTGGCTTTTTCCAGTGCCAGAAGTTCTGACTGGATTTCAGCATCAATCAGCTCTGCCATCTTCTCACTGTACTCCCGTTGCGAGCCCATCTCGCGACCCAGGAACACGTGCTCCTCACCAATACTCAGGCCCATAGGGCCTATTTTTTCGTTCATGCCCCACTGGCCGATCATCCGGCGGATCAGTTTGGTGGCTTCCTTGAGATCATTCTGGGCGCCGGTGGTCACTTCTCCGTAGATAATCTTTTCTGCTGAACGCCCGCCGAGCATGACCTTGATGCGATCTCTGAGATAGCTTTCGGAATAGTTGTAACGATCCTCCTTTGGCGTTTGCTCGGTGACACCCAGAGCCATGCCGTGGGGAATAATCGTGACCCGCGTGAGAGGATCGGCCTTCGGCATGTAATAGGCCATGATGGCATGCCCGCTCTCATGATAAGCCACGACTTCCCGCTCCTCCTGTGACAGCCGGGCATCGCGTTTCTCACCCAGAACGATGCGGTCACGGGCGAGCTCAAAGCAGTGGGCCGTAACTTCATTCAGGTTTTCCCTGGCAGCTGTCAGGGCTGCTTCGTTCACCAGATTTTTCAGGTCCGCGCCGGAAAAACCAATGGTGCGCGCTGCCAGTTGCTCCAGGTCTACATCTGTAGCCAAAGGCACTTTGCGGACATGCACCGCAAGGATGGCATCCCGTGCATCCTTGTGGGGAAGGTCCAGAGTGATCTTGCGATCAAAGCGGCCGGGCCGGAGCAGGGCGCTGTCCAGAACATCTGGGCGGTTGGTAGCGGCCAGCACAAGAATATTCTCATGGGATTCGAAGCCATCCATTTCTGTGAGAATCTGGTTCAGCGTCTGCTCCCGTTCATCGTTCCCGCCACCGACGCCTGCGCCCCGGGCGCGACCGATTGCATCCAGCTCATCAATAAAAATCAGTGCTGGAGCTTCCTTGCGGGCATTCGCAAACATGTCCCGAACCCTTGAGGCGCCCACACCCACAAACATTTCAATGAACTCTGAAGCGCTGACGCTGAAGAAAGGGACTTCTGCTTCTCCGGCGATGGCGCGGGCAAGAAGGGTTTTACCGGTGCCTGGCGGGCCTACCAGAAGAACACCTTTGGGCATCGACGCACCCAGGGCCCGGTATTTATCCGGAAACTTCAGGAAGTCGATAATCTCCGCGATTTCCCGCTTGGCCGATTCAATACCGGCCACGTCATCCAGTGTTGTGGTAGAGGTTTCTTTCACCGATCGGCGGGCTTTCGAGCGGCCGTGATTAAACATGCCGCCACCCTGTGTCATGCGTTTCTGTGCGGACCCCCAAAACCAGTACATCAGGGCCAGCATCAATATCCAGGGCAGGAACCCACGGATCAGCTCCTGCCACCATGGCAGCCCTGAGGACTTGGCCCGGACAGTGACATCGTGCGCCTCCAGCAGAGTGAGCAGTTCCGGGTCATCCATGGGTGGCCGGGTGGTGTTGAACCCGGGGCTTGAGTCTTGTGATACGTCGCCAGAGGTGAAGGCGGCCCGTCCCTGACCGCTGAACAGGCCGGTTATGTTCTCTTCCTTGAGTGTTACCTCGGAGACCTGATCGTTAATAACAGCGGTTTTGAATTCGGAGTACGCTAGTTCCTGAAGCTTTGGTGAGCCGCTATCCTGTAGCCACATAAACGCCAGGAAAATGGCGGCGCTGAGCCAGAGAAACGAGTACTGCTTGGGTATCGCAGGCTTTTGATTTTCCGGGGGTATCTGCTTTCCGGAATGGTTGGGAGTGGTCATTTTGATCTTCGGTTATCCTCCGTATCTACCGTTGTCTTTGCTCATGGGTCAGTAGCCCATGGCCGAGGAAGTGCTGCGCCTCGGATCTGCGCCGCCGTACAGGGTGCCGTCTTCGCCTATCATGATACTCTGAATGGCCCCCATAGCCGAATGGGTCACCACTTTGTGGCCGCGACTTTGCAAGCAAGCGCACGGTGTCTGCGCTTATGCCCTGTTCGATGCGGATCTCACCCGGAAGCCATTGGTGACGCATGCTTGAGGGTTTTTTTTGGAGGTCTGTTTATGACTCAGCCCATTTATACCGAAATCACGGCTAGTATCTCTGAGTTGAAGAAAAACTCAATGGCGGTCGTTGGAGCTGGCGAAGGTTTTCCGATTGCAGTGTTAAACCGGAATAAACCAGCATTTTACTGCGTACCAGCGGATGTCTACGAGGCCATGCTGGAGCGCCTGGAAGATCAGGAACTAGCTCGCGCCGGTGCTGCAGGAGCAGTTCAAGAAAAAGCTGAAACAACGACTCGACAATCCCCATGTCCAGTCCGATGCCTTATCCGACCAAGCGAACTGCTACAAGATCAAATTGCGCAGCGCGGGATATCGGTTGGTCTATGAGGTCGAAGACGATCGCGTAGTGGTAACCGTGGTCGCCATTGGCAAGCGAGAGCGTGGTGTTAGTGGCCAATTAAAATGACCCACTACTGGCCATTAATTTTGACCCACCTCCGAGTGGCCGTCAGGCCATAGAACCAGCTACTGTCCCCCGCTTTTATCGATGGCCGGGGGCATGCCAGTGAAG
>Ga0307486_1000081_pt1 | contig 110200 bp, 110 predicted proteins | sample CBIW02metaG_FD_203663 | JGI IMG/M metagenome (GOLD analysis project Ga0307486, IMG submission 203663) | Sea-ice brine microbial communities from Beaufort Sea near Barrow, Alaska, United States - CBIW 0.2 | ecosystem: Environmental > Aquatic > Marine > Coastal | place: USA: Alaska | collected...
ACAACAAATCATCCAATCACTTATAATGCTGCTTGTTGTAGTAGTGGCTGGGTGTACCTCTAACGGAACCCGCGCACCTACTGAGTATGTTGTGCAAGATGCTAAAGCCGCCGAAATTAATATGCAGTTAGGTCTTAACTATATGCAGCGCGGTGATTATAAGGTCGCATTGGATAAGTTACAGCGTTCATTACAACAAAATCCTAATTTACCGAGCACTCATAATACTATCGGTGTTTTATATCAACGCTTGGGAGAGATGGATAAAGCTGAATATCACTTTAAACAAGCTGTTCAGAGGGCGCCAGATTATTCTGAAGCGCAAAATAATTATGGTGTGTTTTTGTGCCAACAGACACGTTATAAAGAGGCTGAGCAACGGTTTTTAGAGGCAATAAAAAATCCACTCTATACCAATGCAGATCAAGCGCTCGAAAATGCTGGAATTTGTGTTGGTTTAATACCTGATGCTACTTTAGCTCAGCAATATTTTCGTAAAGCTCTACAAATCAATCCAAAATTGAGTAAGTCATTATTACAAATGGCGGAGCTCAGTTATCTAAATATTGATTATGACAAAGCTAAATCATATTTAGATCGCTATCAAGCTTTTTCACCATGGACGCCACAAGCATTATTGTTAGCCATGAAATTAGCAAAAAAAGTGGGAGACCAAGATGCTGTCGCAAGTTATGGCCTAATCTTACGTGCGCGATTCCCCGACTCAGATGAGGCACTACAAGTTACAAAAGGACAGTTTTAAATGATAACAGACGTTAATGTTAATGAAATAACAATCGACAAAAAGCCAACAGTTGGCGAACGTCTTTGTCGTGCGAGGCAAGCGAAAAATTTGACTATTGCTGAAGTTGCTACTGAATTGAGGCTCACAAAACAAACAATTGAGCTTATTGAAAATGAACAATGGAGCGAACTTCATGGCCGTGCTTATGCCAGGGGCTACTTATCCAACTATGTGAAATTTCTTGGATTGCCAGAGGAAGAATTTTTAACCGCGTTTAATCTTGAATATATTGTCGTTGAACCTAGTTTGATAGGGGCTCGACATCAGCTTGAAATTAGTAACAAAAAGATCGTGTGGCTACCTAGTTTATTGTTTATTACAATTGCAGTTATCGGTTGGTTTGCATATCAACAAATGCAGGATAAGGTAACAACAGATGTGGCAGTTGATGAAGAAGCAACATTATTTCCTATTACTGCCACTAATAGTAGTATTACGAATGATGAAACTTACAAAGAAAACGATAATATTGTTTTAAACTCTCAACAAGACATGAATGAACTTGAAGAAAGGGCAACTGCTGAGGCTGAACCTTTGGCTAATGGTAAGCAAATTATAGATAATCCTGTAATAGCGACTGATCAAGTAGGCGGTACAGTCGAATCTCAAGGCCTAGTTCAAGAGTCTAATGTCAGTGATCCAATATCTGATGATACTGCGATAACCTCAGAAGTTGCGGTGCTAGACTTACGCTTTAGTGATGACTGTTGGGTTCAGGTAAAAGATGCCAACGATAAGGTTTTGCTTAAAAAGCTCATGACTAAAGATGATTCAATTATATTGACGGGACGCGCTCCATTAAGCGTTATGCTCGGTCGAGCATCCGTTTCTCAAGTAAGATTTAACGATGAATTATTTGACCCATCAGCTTTTACACAAAAAGATGTAGCACGATTTACTTTAGGAGCATAATTTTAATGGCCTCACCGACCAATATTATTCGTAGGAAATCTAGACAAATCATGGTTGGTAACGTGCCTGTGGGTGGCGATGCTCCGATTGCTGTGCAAAGTATGACCAATACAGAAACCTGTGATGTAAATGCCACGGTGGCACAAATTATTGCGTTACAAAACGTCGGTGCGGATATTGTACGAGTTTCCGTACCGAGCATGGATGCGGCGGAAGCATTTGGCGAAATCAAAAAGAGAGTCAACATACCGTTGGTTGCTGACATTCATTTTGATTACAAAATTGCACTGCGTGTAGCGGAGTTAGGGGTTGATTGTTTACGTATTAATCCAGGTAATATCGGCCGCGAAGATCGCGTGCGCTCAGTAATAGACAGTGCACGTGACCATGGTATTCCAATTCGAATTGGTGTTAATGCAGGTTCATTAGAAAAAGATTTGCAAAAAAAGTATGGTGAGCCAACCCCTGATGCTTTAGTAGAATCAGCACTAAGACATATTGATATTTTGGATAGACTAAACTATCCCGAATTTAAAGTCAGTTTAAAAGCGTCAGACGTTTTTATGACCGTTCAAGCTTATCGTAAATTAGCATCACAAATTGAACAACCGTTGCATTTAGGTATTACCGAAGCCGGTGGTTTGCGTTCCGGTTCAGTAAAGTCTGCCATCGGTTTAGGCATGTTATTGGCTGATGGTATCGGTGACACTATTAGAGTATCGCTAGCCGCTGATCCCATTGAAGAAATACGCGTTGGCTTTGATATTTTGAAAAGCCTAAGAATTAGAAATAAAGGTATCAACTTAATTGCCTGCCCATCATGTTCACGTCAACAATTTGATGTTATTTCTACGGTTAATGAACTCGAACGTCGATTAGAAGATATTTTAGAACCAATGGATGTAGCCGTTATAGGCTGCGTAGTGAATGGCCCAGGTGAAGCAAAAGAAGCTACTTTTGGATTAGCAGGTGGTGAGCCAAATTTACTTTATGTGGATGGTAAGCCTAGCCATAAGGTTGATAATAAATCTATTGTTGATGAGCTTGAACGTGAAATACGGCAACGCATTGCCCGTCAGCAACAAGTATCACATCCTGAAAAAATTATTCCGATAAAGGTTATAAGCTAAGCGTGGCTGAAATTATTCGTTCAATTCGGGGAATGAATGACATTCTCCCAGAGGTTACACCTTATTGGCAGGCTGTTGAGTCTGCATTAAAAAAGGTTTTAACGAGTTATGGTTATCAAGAAATACGTTTTCCTATAGTTGAAAAAACAGAGTTATTTTGCCGGTCTATCGGTGAAGTGACTGATATAGTCGAAAAAGAAATGTATACCTTTGCTGATCGTAATGGTGACAATTTGACCTTGCGCCCAGAAGGTACTGCAGGTTGTGTACGTGCTGCAATGCAAAATGGTATGCTCAATCAAACGCAACGTCTTTGGTATATGGGGCCTATGTTTCGTCATGAGCGACCACAGAAAGGACGTTATAGACAATTTCATCAACTTGGTGCTGAGGCCTATGGTTTTAGTGGCCCAGATATTGATGCTGAAATGATTTTGATGACAGCGCGTTTGTGGAAGACACTAGGCCTGAAAGGCGCTAGTTTACAAATAAATTCATTAGGCTCTACTGAAGCACGCTTAGCCTACCGTGATGTATTAGTGGCTTATTTTGAACAGCATCAAGATGCGTTGGATGAAGATAGTCAACGGCGGTTACACACAAATCCATTACGCATTTTAGATAGCAAAAATCCAGCGATGCAAGCGTTGAATGATGGCGCTCCTAAATTAATTGATCATCTTGATGATGAATCGAAGCATGAATTTACTATCTTATGCCAAACACTTGATAAAGCTGGATTAACATATCAGATCAATACTCGTTTAGTACGTGGCTTGGATTATTATGGCAAAACTGTATTTGAATGGGTGACCGACCAATTAGGTTCGCAAGGCACTATTTGTGCTGGTGGACGATATGATGGGTTAGTTTCTCAACTGGGTGGCAAAGGCGCAACTGCAATTGGGTTTGCTATAGGTATAGAGCGCTTAATCTCGCTATTAGAAGCATCAAATTCATTACCTGAGATCGATAGAGTCGATGTATATCTGGTCGCTGTAGGTGAAGCTGCCGCTAGTCAATCATTATTGTTAGCCGAGCAGTTAAGAGATCAGCTTCCTGATTTAAAATTTATTACTCATTGTGGCGGTGGAAGCTTTAAAAACCAGTTTAAGCGTGCTGATAGAAGTGGTGCTCGCTGGACTTTCATTCTAGGTGACGATGAAATTAACCAAAAAGTGGTCGGTGTGAAAACGATGAGCACGGGCCAGCAAGAAACTATTGCATGGAATGCATTAGCTGATTATTTACAACAATAAAAATAGAAGAATATTATGACCCCTTTAAATATACCTGAATGGCAGTCTTTAGTTCGTCACTATTCTGACCTGAAATATATATCAATGCGTGAACAGTTTGCTTTAGACTCCGATCGTGCTCAAAATTTCTTAGTAAAAAGTGGTGAGCTGCTCTTAGATTATTCAAAAAATCGAATAACCAAGGAGACGATGGAAAAATTAGTCGCCTTAGCGAAATCTGTCAATATGACAGACTGGATTGAGCGAATGTTTTCAGGCGAAGCGATTAACAACACAGAAGGACGTGCAGTATTACATACTGCTTTAAGAAATCGTACTAGTACACCTGTGATAGTTGATGGTGTAGATGTAATGCTCGCCGTCAATGCAGTGCTCGCGCAAATGAAAAAATTCTGTCGGCAAGTTCATAATGGTGAATGGTTGGGTTATACAGGTAAGCGAATTACTGATATTGTTAATATTGGAATTGGTGGTTCCGATCTCGGTCCTGCAATGATTTGTGATGCCTTAGAATCATATGGCATCGAAGGTTTGAGCGTACATTTTGTTTCTAATGTAGATGGTGCTGATCTAAGTACTACGTTGGAAAATTTGAACCAAGAAACAACCTTATTTGTTGTTGCATCTAAAACATTTACCACTCAAGAAACGATAACTAATGCAATGTCAGCAAAATCGTGGTTTTTGAAAATGGCAAAACAGCAAGATGTTGCTAAACATTTCGTGGCAGTCTCGACTAATGCTAAAGCCGTTGCTAAGTTCGGTATTGACACTGAGAATATGTTTGAAATTTGGGATTGGGTAGGTGGCCGATATTCCTTGTGGAGTGCCATCGGTTTACCTATTGCACTTTATATAGGTATGGATAATTTTGAACGAATGCTAGATGGTGGTCACGAAATGGATATTCACTTTCGAAATCAACCATTAGCAGAAAATATGCCTGTTATTATGGGACTATTAGGCGTCTGGTACATCAATTTCCATGGTGCACAAACACAAGCTATTGTGCCTTATGACCATTCACTTGCTCGCTTTCCGAATCATATGCAGCAATTAGATATGGAAAGTAATGGTAAAGTGACTAATCGAGAAGGGCATCGCATTAGTTATAAAACGGGCCCTATTATTTGGGGTACACCTGGGACTAATGGCCAACATGCTTACTTTCAACTTATTCATCAAGGAACCCAGTTAATACCGGTTGATTTTGTACTGCCTGTTAACAGTCACTATCCTGAATGTGATCATCAATCCATTTTATTAGCAAATGGATTGGCTCAATCAGAAGCATTAATGAAAGGTAAAAATGCAGAAGAAGTTCGTGATGAATTAGTAGCAGAAGGTTATGAAGGTAAGGCCCTAGAAGCCTTATTGCCACATAAAGTATTCCCAGGAAATCGTCCAAGCAACACGCTATTATTTCCACAATTGACGCCTGAAATGTTAGGACAGTTAGTGGCCTTATACGAGCATAAAGTGTTTGTTCAAGGTATCATTTGGAATATTAATTCGTTTGATCAGTGGGGCGTTGAGTTAGGCAAACAATTAGCAAAAGCAATAGTGCCCGAATTAAAAGATGGCGCTGAAATATCAGCTCACGATAGTTCTACTACCAACTTAATTAAATTAATTCGGTCACTTCGAAAATAAATTTTTATATACAGCTAAGCGACTCAATTAGCTCTAATCCTAAGTCATGGCCTCTGGTTGAAACTACTTTGTTTTACACCATGAGGCCAAGACGTCTACCCAAGCAGGATGATCATTAAGACAAGGGATTAAAGTTAATTTTTCACCTCCAGCTTCAATGAAAACTTCTTGCCCTCTAATGGCTATTTCCTCTAATGTCTCCAAACAATCGGTCACAAATGCTGGGCAAATTACCAATACATTTTTCACATTAGATTGAGCAAGTTCTCGCAAACGATCTTCAGTATTCGGCGACAGCCATTTGGCACGACCTAAACGAGATTGAAATGCGATTGAGTATTTATCTTGTTCCAATCCTAACTTTTCAACAAACAATTGCGTTGTTCGCATTACGTGATGGCGATAACAGGTTTTATGTGCTTCACTTGCTTGTTGGCAACAGTCAGATTGTTGTAAGCAGTGTTGGCCGGATGTATCGAGTTTAGTAATATGCGACTCAGGTAAACCATGATAACTAAACACGATGTGATCATAGTGTTGTTTTAAATAGGGTTGGGCACTTAAAACTAATGCATCAATATAATCAGTATTATCATAAAAGGGTGGCAGCACTTTTAAGCTTATTTTAAGGTTGTGTCTAGCTATAACGCGTTTCGCTTCCTCGATTGAGGTAGCAACTGTACTTTCAGCATAGTGTGGATATAAAGGTAAAAATAATATTTCATCGATTCCTGACTGCTGACTTAACGCGATCAACTCGCTTTCTATACTTGGATTACCATAACGCATTGCCATTGAAACAGGCATGTTGATGCTTGCTTGTACGGCTTGTTTTAAACGATCAGATAACACAACTAATGGTGAACCTTCAGTCATCCACACACTTTTATAAGCTGCTGCAGATGCTTTAGGCCGTGTAGGTAACACAAACAAACTAACGATCGTCCTGCGTAATAACCAAGGTAATTGAATTACATAGCGATCCATCAGAAATTGATTAAGATAACGGCGTACGGAAGGCGCGTCGGCATTATCAGGTGAACCTAGATTAACAAGTAGAACAGCTCGATTAGTCATATTAATTCATTTTTTGGTAGATAAAATATCAGCTAATGCCAACGTGATATCAGTATAAACAAAGCGAAAGCCCAATGCCTGTGCTTTTTCCGGAATGGCATTTTGCCCAGTCAATAATAGACGAGACATTTCACCTAATAGGTATTTTAGTAACAATGCTGGCACAGGTATAAAAGCGACACGATGCAGTTGTTTGGCTAATGCGGCAGTGAATTTTTTATTGGTAACAGGGTGAGGAGAGCAAGCATTAAATACGCCTTGAGCTTCATCGTCTTCTAATAAAAATATGACAAGGTTCACCATGTCGGTTAAGTGGATCCAAGGCATAACTTGATCGCCATTACCTAATTGACCACCTAAACCCAGCTTAAAAGGCAATAGCATTTTATCTATGAAACCGCCTTTAGACGCCAATACTAAGCCAGTTCTTACGATACACACCCTTATAGCATCTTGTTTTGCCTGTAATGCTTGTTTTTCCCATGCATCACAAAGTTGATGGGTATATTCATTATGGTAACTGCTTTGTTCCGTTAGGACCTTTGAACCTCCATCACCATACCACCCGACTGCTGAACCACTGATTAAATACTCAGGCTTATGCTGCCGCTGTGTCATCCACTCGACCAGATCTTGGGTTATATTAACTCTGCTTGCTTGCAACTGTTTTTTACGATTTTTTGACCATCGTTTATCTGCAATAGGTTCACCTGCAAGGTTTATCACCACATTAATCAATTCATCATTTTTTATTTCTGACAACGATGTAATGCCGCGCACGCGTGGCCCGCAATTATGGATGACCTTTTCTAAGTTTCTACTGAGTACCGTTACTTGATACTGTAAATTTAGAAGTTGTTCACATAAGGCGGAACCTATTAATCCAGTGCCACCTGTAATTAAAATATGTCTCATAATTCACCTTAAGGAATAATTTGAGTTATATCATGACATATAACTATACAAAATAAAAATATTGTATAAGTATTTTTGAGTTGGTAATCTATGATTGACATCATTAGGACATCACAAATGAAAATAAAAGTAGGGATTAGTAGCTGTTTGCTGGGTAATGAAGTGCGCTTTGATGGTGGACATAAACACTCCAGACTATGTAGTGAAACACTGTCACGCTATTTTGATTTTGTGACAGAATGCCCAGAAGTGGGCATAGGTATGACAATACCTCGTAAGCCGATACGTTTGATTGGAGATGTTGAATCGCCGCAAGTTGTCGCTGTTCATGATAATACAATTAATTTCACCGACAAGATGACCAAATTTAGCCAAGAAAAAGCACAGCAGCTGAATGACTTGTGTGGTTATATCTTTATGAAAAATTCGCCTAGTTGTGGTGTTTACCGTGTCAAGGTATATCAAGAGAATGGTTATCCTGCGGCGGACGCGGGTCGAGGTATATATGCTAAAGCGGTGATGGAGGCTAACCCTTTGTTGCCGGTTGAAGAATCAGGGCGCTTAGCTGATGCAGCTTTACGTGAAAACTTTATCACGCGGGTATTTGCTTATCACCATTGGCAACAACTTAAACAACAGGGATTTAGCTATCATAAAATTATAGAGTTTCATGCGAGCTATAAATATTGTTTGATGGCGCACGCACCTGCTCGATATGTAGAACTGGGGCGAATGTTAGCTGATGCTGGCAATCATGATGTTAACGAACTAGCTACCCGTTACTTTACATTGCTAATGACTGAATTGAGTAACGTAGCATCACGTAAAACACATACCAATGTGTTGATGCATTTACAGGGTTATTTGAAAAAAGTGTTGTCAGCACAAGAAAAACAAGAGCTATTGAAGATAATTGATCAATATCGTACGGCGCAAGTTCCGTTGATTGTACCCATCACCATGTTGAAACATCATTTTAGCAATCATCCTGATCCCTATATTGCCAAACAAGCTTATTTAAAGCCATACCCCGATGATTTGAGTTTACGCAATGCAATCTGAGTTAACGTTTAACATCGGTGATGTTAGTCAACAAACTGGCGTTGCATCGGTCACATTACGAGCTTGGGAACGTCGCTATGGGTTAATAAAACCGCAGAGGACGCCTAAGGGTCATCGCGTGTATAAACAGGCCAACATCGATGAAATTAACCATATTGTATCTTGGCTTAATCGAGGCGTAGCCATCAGTAAAGTCGCCACATTACTTGCTAGCAATGATGTCGTTCAAACTGTGCCAGTAAATGATAATCATTGGCTAATTACTCAGCAGAAAGTTTTTGTTGAGCTTATAAAACTAAATCTACGTGGATTGAACCAACTGATCGATTTGCTGAATAAATCGACACCCTTTATAAGCCTTTGTGACAATGTCTACCAGCCACTACAAACTTTATTAAATGATCGTTGGCAAGACGTAGGCCATGGCTACGAATTAGAACTGCAATTGTGGCAGCAATGTTGGCAGCGGCAAATAACCTTAATGACATTGCGAGCAGATAAGCAAAAATGTCATGCACATTGCACGCTCGTTAATTTAGGTCTCGAACAGCCGTCTTTAGATTATTGGTTATTTCACGGCTTATTATTACAAAGCGGTGCAAAAGTAGATGCGATAAATAATATTAAGGATGTAACCTGTTTAAATCGGCTGAATCAGTCGTCTGGCCTTCCTATAATTGTATTTGCTGATCGGCGTTTAGATGCTATCGAAATCAAACAGTTATCTAATCTTATCAGATCTTGGGCAGGCGACTTGTTTTGTGCAGGGCGGGTAGCTAGCATTCATAATGAGCAATTAATGGAACTTGCGATTAAATTTATAGGTGGCAGTGCCAGTCAATGTTGGAAATCGACTATATTTCAGCGTTGGCTAACAACCATAGGCCAGCAATAATGTCCCATCAATTAGTCTGGTTTCGTAATGATTTACGTGTAAGCGATAATCCTGCACTTCACCATGCCTGCCAACAAGGCAATGCTGTTAGTGCAATCTATATTGTTACTCCAGCACAATGGTGCGAACATGACGATGCTGACGTTAAAATCGATTTTTGGCATCGTAACTTAATCTGCCTAAAAAACGAATTAGCTGAATTAAATATTAAGCTGCATTTTTTTCAAGTAGATACTTATCAGCAGATCCCCGATTTGATTAAGACAGTCTGCCAACGATGGGAAGTTGAACGGCTTCATTTTAATTATGAATATCCGGTTAATGAATGTTTAAGAGATCACTATGTAATTGAGTGTTGTGAACAGATTAATGTCGAATATCAACGCTACCATGATCAGTTATTACTGCCACCCGGTTCGGTGAGGACAAAATCAGATACGCCCTTTAAAGTGTTTACACCATTTTCAAAACAGGCTAAACAACAGCTAGAACAATCGTTATATTTATATCCTACACCTAGCGTTCAAAATGCTATCGACCTAACAACATTAGCAGAAGAAGCAGAACTAGAAGATATAACATGGCCCATAGTCACCGACGATATCTTAGCTTTCTGGCCTGCAGGTGAAGAGCAAGCCTTCTCACGTGTCGCCAAATTTTGTCGCAAACCAATCCGTCATTATAAACAGAGTCGAGATATGCCATCGTTAGGAGGAACTAGTCATTTGTCGCCTTATCTCGCTAGCGGGATTATTTCAGTAAGACAGTGTTGGAATGCTTCATGGCAATATTGTGAACCTAATGACAGTGTTCATACTTGGCAAAATGAACTGTTGTGGCGAGAGTTTTATAAACATATCTTGATTGATTATCCGCAAGTTTCGCGACATAAACCATGGAAACCGCTTACCGAGAATATAGAGTGGCGCTACGATGAACAGCAACTACAAGCATGGCAACAAGGCCAAACAGGCTTCCCTCTCATTGATGCTGCAATGCGGCAATTATTAGCACGCGGTTGGATGCATAATCGATTACGCATGGTGACAGCAATGTTTTTAAGTAAACATCTATTGATAGATTGGCGTTTAGGTGAACGTTGGTTTATGCAGCACCTCATCGATGGAGATTTAGCTGCGAATAATGGTGGATGGCAATGGTCAGCATCAACAGGTACTGATTCTGTCCCTTATTTCAGAATTTTTAATCCTGTTACCCAATCTAAGCGTTTTGATCCAAACGGTACATTTATTAGACACTACGTGCCTGAGCTTGCTGATTTATCTGATAAAGAAATTCATATGCCAACCGATATGAACAGACCTAACAACTATCCGGAACCTATGATAGATTTAAATGTTGGCCGTCAACGTGCGCTTGTAGCATTTAAATTATTGGCAACGGATTAATCTTGTGCGTGTTTAATTAAATTGAAACATCACAGGTACAAAGATTAAACTGGATAGGAGCATATATATGACTTCATTAATCATATGCTGCTCCCGCTTAATCTTTGTACCTTGTGGTCATTTTTTATAGATTTTTTAAGATCCAAATTTAGCCAATCTTTCGCAATATCAATCCTGCAAGCGGAGGAAGATTGAGCTGTACAGAATAAGGTCTATCTGACCAAGGTTGTTGTTCAGCAACTAATTCAAGCTTATTGGCGAAATTACTGCCACCATAAAACTCAGAATCTGAGTTTAAAATGATTTCATACTGTCCAGCTTCAGGAACACCTATGCGGTAATTAGTACGGGGCACGGGGGTGAAATTGAAAATTGTAATAACAAACTCACCACCATTTTTACGAAGGTAGCTCAGTATAGAATGCTCACGATCATTACAATCTATCCACTCAAAACCATGTGGATCAAAATCATGTACGTATAAAGCGGTCGTTTCAGTGTACGTTTTATTCAAGTCTGCCACCAGGGTTTGCATACCTTGATGAAGTGGATAATCTAATACATACCAATCTAACGATTTTTCACAATTCCATTCTGTACCTTGAGCAAATTCGGCCCCCATAAATAACAGTTTCTTCCCAGGGTAAGTAAACATGAAAGTATAGAGTAATCTTAAATTAGCGAAGCGCTGCCAATCATCCCCTGGCATTTTATTAAGCATTGATTTTTTGCCATGAACCATTTCATCGTGTGAAAAAGGCAAGACAAAATTTTCGGTAAAAGCATAAAGCAAGCCGAATGTTAATGAATCATGATGATAACGACGATGGATGGCATCTTGTTTCATGTATTCAAGAATGTCATGCATCCAACCCATATTCCATTTCATTGAAAAACCAAGACCGCCCATATGTGCTGGGCGTGAGACCATAGGATAAGACGTCGATTCTTCGGCTGCAATTAAACAGCCTGGATGTTCTTTATGCAGTATCGTGTTCATGTGTTTCAAGAAATCGATCACTTCAAGATTCTCACGACCGCCAAATTTATTGGGTATCCATTGACCATCTTCACGTGAATAATCGAGATATAACATTGATGCGACAGCATCAACACGCAAACCATCGATATGAAACTCTTCTAACCAATAAAAAGCACTAGATAATAAAAAGTTAGTGACTTCGCTGCGACCATAATTAAAAATTAAGGTGCCCCAATCTTGATGTTCGCCTTGGCGAGGATCGGCATGTTCATATAATGCACTGCCATCAAATTTGGCTAAACCATGTGCATCTTTAGGAAAATGTCCCGGTACCCAATCAAGAATAATGCCTATATCATGTTGATGGCATTGATCAATAAAGTAACGCAGTTCATCAGGAGTGCCGAAACGACTAGTCGGTGAAAAATAACCCGTAGTTTGATAACCCCAAGAGATATCAAGTGGATGTTCTGTAATAGGTAACAATTCAATATGTGTAAAACCCATTTTTTTGACGTAAGGTACCAATTGATCAGCTAATTCACGATATGTAAGAAAGCCTCCCGTGTCATTGCGTTTCCATGATCCTAAATGCACTTCATAAACGGAGTGGGGTAGGTGTAACCAGTCTGAACTATGGCGTTTCGCCATCCAGTCAGCATCTTGCCACTTATGAACACTTGTTGTTGCGATAACTGAAGCTGTTCCAGGGCGTAATTCAGCTTGTTGGGCATAAGGATCCATTTTGGAATGGAGTGAACCATCGTGTTGGTTTTTGATTTCAAACTTATATAAATCGCCGGCAAGGAGACCAGGGATAAATAATTCCCATACGCCACTTCCTCCACGAACACGCATAGGATGACAACGACCATCCCAGTTATTGAAACCACCGACGACGCTGACGCGCTGAGCACTAGGTGCCCACGTTGCAAACAATACTCCATCAACACCATCTACTTGTTGTGAATGAGCACCCAAAACTTGATAGGCATGCCAATGGTTGCCTTCAGAAAATAGATGGAGATCATACTCAGATAGTTGAGGAGCGAAACAATAAGGATCTACCTGACTGATAGGCTTGCCTTGACCTGTTAAACGATTCACCTTATAGGGAGTGGTAAGCTTATTAGTCTCGCCAGTCCATTGAAAGACATCAGTACCTTCAATTCGATTTAAAATCAGGTCATCATTGATCCAAGCTTTACTTGTATCAGGCAAAAAAAGCGTAACGGTTGTAGCGTTGTCATGAACGTGAGGACCAAGAATACTAAAGGGATCATGGTGGTTCGCAGCTATGATTTTAAGTAAGTCATCGGATAGTGTTTTGGCTACAATCATGATTTAGATCCTAAATTTTATATTTTGGTTGCCGTATTTGAGTGCTTGTGGCAGGCTAATAGTCAATTGGTAACGATTTGGTTACCCAGCCAACGGAGAACTTATATGGCAGATAATAGCACGCGATTCGTAAGTCGTCTTACTCGTGATACTTTAGCATTAGTTCTGGCTGGAGGAAGAGGCTCTCGACTTAAGCAATTGACTGATTGGCGAGCGAAACCAGGTGTACCATTTGGTGGTAAGTTTAGAATCATTGATTTTCCTTTATCCAATTGTGTGAATTCAGGCATCCGTAGGATCGGTGTTTTAACACAATATAAGGCGCATTCATTAATGCGACATATCCAACAAGGCTGGGGCTTTATGCGAGGTGAGTTGGGTGAATTTGTTGAGTTATTACCCGCCTCGCAACGAACTGAACAAGGTTGGTATACAGGAACTGCAGATGCTGTCTATCAAAACGTAGATATTTTGAGAAATCATGGTCCAGAATATGTACTTATTCTTGCAGGCGATCATATATACAAAATGGATTACGGTGACATGATCGCTGAGCATGTGGCGCAAGGTGCCGACATGACGATTGGTTGTTTAGAAGTACCTTTGGAAGATGCAAAAGCCTTTGGTGTTATGTCGGTTGATGTCAATCGTCGCATCGTTGCATTTGATGAAAAGCCTGAGAATCCAAATCCGATGCCTGGTAAAAATGATTCAGCATTAGCCTCAATGGGGATTTACGTCTTTAATGCAGCATTTCTCTACGAACAATTGATCAAAGATGCTGATATGCCAAATTCAACACACGATTTTGGGCATGATATTATTCCATCATTAATTAAAAAATATAAAGTGCTCGCTTTCCCGTATAAAGACGTACAAGGAAATGATCCTGGATATTGGCGTGATGTAGGAACTATCGATGCATTTTGGGCTGCAAATTTAGAGCTCATAGGCATTACACCTGAACTCAATCTATACGATGATGATTGGCCAATTTGGACACATCAAGCGCAGCTACCGCCTGCTAAATTTGTATTCGATGATGATGACCGTCGAGGAATGGCCGTAGACTCCATGGTTTCTGGTGGTTGTATTATTTCTGGTGCAGTTGTCAGGCACTCAGTGTTGTTTTCTAAAGTCACGATACAAAGTTATTCAACGCTGAATGATTGTGTGGTCTTGCCTGATGTAACCGTTGGCCTAAATTGTAAACTAAAAAAAGTTGTACTAGATAAAGGTTGTGTCGTGCCTGATGGCACTATTATTGGTGAAGATCCCATTGCAGATGCAAAAAGTTATGAAGTATCGCCCAATGGTGTAGTGTTAGTTACCCCAGAAATGCTAGGACAGAATTATCGTTATGTTAGATAAAGCAGTTGTTATATACACCAATATTTTTATAAATGAGCCCAGTTGATATGACAGATAAGTTAAAAGTAGTTTTATGCTGGCATATGCACCAGCCTCAATATAGTGAACCGATGGGCGGAATGTACCAGTTACCTTGGACTTATTTACATGCGATTAAAGATTATGTTGATATGGCATGGCATTTGGAAAATGTACCCGGAGCAAAAGCAGTCGTTAACTTTGCTCCGACCTTAATAGAACAACTTGCAGATTACGATCAACAGTTAAAGTCTCGTTTTAAGGGTACTGGACGATTGAAAGATCCATTACTAATTGCCTTAGATTCGCCTGTACAACCTGCCCATGTTGAAGATCGTCAAAAGCTGATTAATGATTGCTTACGAGCTAATGAAGAAAAATTGATCGAACCTTTCCCTCGATTCGCAAAATTGGTGAAAATGGCGCGATGGTTTTTATTACAACCCAGCAGATTACACTACATCAATGATCAATTTATGATTGATCTAGTAGTCTGGTACCACTTGGCATGGATAGGCGAATCAGTTAGACGCTCTGATATCCGGATCCAAGATTTAATGAAGAAAGGTAAGCGATTTAGCTTCCATGATCGTCGTCAATTGATGACCGTTATTGGTGAATTACTCAGTGATCTAATTCCACGTTATCGTCGTCTAGCTGAAACCGGCCGTGTTGAATTATCGGTAACGCCTTATGCACATCCAATACTACCTTTGTTGCTCGACATTAATACGACACACGAAGCGATGCCTAATGCACCATTACCTAAGATAACAACCTATCCAGGAGGCGAAGAACGTGTGCATTGGCATATGGATGAGGGAATACGAGTTTTTGAATCATTTTTTGGCTTTAAACCTAAAGGTTGTTGGCCATCAGAAGGTGCCGTATCAACTCAAACATTAAACATAATCGCAGAGCATGGTTTTGACTGGGCTGCTTCTGGTGAAAATGTGTTGCGAAATAGTTTGAACTTATCCGGGTTGCAGGACGCCAGTATTCACAAGCCATATAAATTGCCTGGTGTATCACCAGCATGTTTCTATCGTGATGATGGGTTATCGGATTTAATCGGTTTTACTTACACCAAATGGGGTGCAGATGATGCTGTAGATGATTTTATTGCACATTTATTGACTATAAAATCTAACTCAGAAGATGAAATAAATCGTGTGGTCTCCGTCATATTAGATGGCGAAAATGCATGGGAATATTATTCTTATAATGGCTATTATTTCTTGCAAACGCTTTATCGTCGTTTAGTTGAACATCCTGAAATTGATTTAACTACGTTTTCAGAATGCTTGGCAGATGGTGTACAAGCAACAGAGCTACCTAAAATGGTGGGTGGTAGTTGGGTTTATGGATCATATTCAACATGGATTGGTGATAAAGACAAAAACCACGGTTGGGATCTATTAAGTGAAGCAAAACAATGCTACGACAATGTAATGGCAAAGGAAAGTTTTGAGCCAGATACTTTGCATGCATTGCAGAGGCAGCTAGCAATCTGTGAAGGTTCAGATTGGTTCTGGTGGTTCGGTGATTATAACTCATCAGACAGTGTCAGTGATTTTGAACGATTGTTTCGCCTGCATTTGTCCAATCTCTATCAAATGTTAGGTCAAGAGGTTCCTGATACTTTATCCGAAGCTGTGTCGCAAGGCGGCGGTGGTCTTGAGCAAGGTGGAGCAATGCGACGTGGTGGATAATTTATGAAACAAGCACAGGTTTTCCAAAAAAGACGGACTGGTGTCCTACTTCATATTACTAGCTTACCTTCTGCAAAATTAGGTGAGGATGCTTACAGATTTGTTGATTTATTAGAACAAGCAGGCGTATCTGTTTGGCAAATGTTACCTTTAGGACCCACTCATAATGACGGTTCCCCATATCAATGTTTATCAGCGCATGCTGCAAATACCAAATTAATTTGTATTAAGATGCTTAAACAGCAGCCGTGGGTGAATCCAGATGAGATAGTTGGGTTAAAACGTTCTGCTAAGATGGCGCAAGCCTATTATCAGTTTATAAAACGAGCAAGTAATGAGGATAAACAAACATTCAGTCGTTTTGTTGACTCGCAACAGTATTGGTTAGAAGACTATGTCTTGTTTTGTGAAATTAGATTGTTGCAACAGCAAACGGCATGGTTTCAATGGCCAGCAACATTACGTGACCGAAATGAAATGGCACTACAAAAAGTACGTCATGATCGTGAAGATGCATTGAATATTCGACGGTTTGAGCAATATATCTTTGCCCAACAGTGGCAAGCATTAAAAAGCTATGCTAATGAACGTAGCGTATTGCTATTTGGTGATATGCCGATTTTTGTTGCTCATGATAGTGTTGATGTCTGGGCTAATCCGGAATTATTTGTTTTAGATAGTGAAGGTCAGCCTGAAAAGGTGGCTGGAGTACCTCCCGATTATTTTTCTGCAACAGGCCAACGCTGGGGAAATCCACTTTATCGATGGAATGAACATAGTAAAACAGGATTTTTATGGTGGCAACAGCGCTTGCAAACACAACTAGGTTTATTTGATCTGATTCGTATTGATCATTTCAGAGGGTTTGAAGCCTGTTGGGAGATTCCAGCTGAGTGTGAGACAGCCATCGACGGACAATGGGTACCAGCACCGGGGGATGCGTTATTTAGTGCCTTATTGAACACTTTTGGTGAACTGCCTTTAGTGGCTGAAGACCTGGGGATCATTACTGACAAAGTAACTGCCTTACGTAAAAAATATGGTATGCCAGGCATGAAGATTCTACAATTTGCCTTTGGTGGGGATGCGAGTAACCCTTATTTACCTCATCAACATTGCCAAGAAAGTGTTGCCTATACCGGAACACATGATAATGATACAACTTTGGGCTGGTTTGAATCTTTGGATGATGGTGCAAAGGCACATATTCATGAGTATTTTGGCGAGAGCATAGAAACAATGCCATGGTTGCTAATCCGTGCTGTATTGCGATCGGTTTCACAACTAGCAGTGTTACCAATGCAAGACTTATTAGCGTTGAATGGTAAGCATAGAATGAATATTCCTGGGACGGTCGAAGGGAATTGGACATGGCGATTTGAGTGGGACATGGTTGATGAAAGCTGTGTGCCAAAACTGAAGAAATTAAATATATTGTATGGACGTAGCTGAATATGAGTAATCCAAGTTCTTTAAAATATACAGAAACTCACGAGTGGGTTCGCCGTGAAGATGCGGGTGAGCTAACCATTGGTATCACTGAACATGCCCAAGATTTATTGGGTGATCTAGTATTTGCTGAGTTGCCAGAAGTAGGGCAACGTTTTGCTGCAAAAGAAGAGTGTATGTTGTTAGAATCCGTTAAAGCGGCATCAGATATTTATATGCCAGTAAGCGGTGAAATCTCAGCAATTAACATGGCATTAGTTGATGAACCGGAACTGATTAATCAATCACCCTTCAGTGAGGGCTGGTTATTCAAAATTCAGCCTGATAATCTAGGTGATATTGATGTACTTTTATCAGCAGAAGCTTACGAACTTTCCTTAGATGATTAGCTTAAATTAGCCGGGATATATGGCTCCTAATATTACGAATTGGTTAGCGCCAGTAACAGAAGGTAAATTACCGGATTTATTGTTAATTGTTCGATAGGCAAGCCAGGCAAATGCACATGCTTCAACCCAATCAGGGCAGATCCCTAAGTCATCAGTTGTAGAAACTTTTGTATTGCCCATTAATGCTTGAAGTCGATTCATCAGATGGTTGTTGTGAGCACCGCCACCACAGATAAACACAGAACTAGCTGGCTTGGCGTATTTAATTATATCATTGGCAATAGTTTGTACTGTTAGTTCAGCAAAGGTAGCTTGAATATCTGCGGAAGGAATTTCCTGGATGTATTCAGCAATCTTCTTCTCGCACCAATGTGGGTTAAATAATTCACGCCCCGTGCTTTTAGGAATACTTTGTCTAAAGTAAGTTTCATCTAGTAGCTGGTTTAAAATATCGTGATTGCATATTCCCGAAGCGGCCCATTCGCCAGAATGATCATAAGGTTTGTTAAGTTGTAATTTTATCCAATAATCAAGTAATACATTACCAGGTCCTGTATCAAAACCAATAATAGGGTCATTTGATGAAGCAGGTAGTAAAGTAAGGTTGCTAATACCACCAATATTGACGATGACTCTATCTTCATTGGTTGACCTAAATACAGCATGATGAAATGCAGGAACCAATGGTGCGCCCTGACCACCAGCGGCAATGTCTCGCTGGCGAAAATCGGCTATTGTAGTAATGCCAGTGATCTCAGCAATGTGACTAGCATCACCAATTTGCAAGCTAAATGGAAATTCTCCAGCGGGAGAGTGGAATATGGTTTGGCCATGACTGCCAATCGCCGAAATATCATTAGCAGATAATTGTTGCTCTTCGAGCAGTTGATTAATTGAAAAACCAATCAATTGCCCTAAGGCAATGTCAATTTCACCAAGATCATAAAGTGAGGAGGCTTGATTTACGATCAAACTTTGTAGTTTGAGATAAAGGTCTTTAGGAAATGGAAACGTCTTCGCTGCGACGAGTTGGAATCTACCTGACTCTGATAAGGACGTTAACGCAACATCAATTCCATCAAGGCTAGTCCCCGACATAACCCCAATAAAATAACTCACTTGGGGTTTAATTATCGTTAAAGGCTAGGCGTGTTTTGCTAATGTTATTAAGTTGAGCCAATAAAGGGCGTGATTGTTGTTCAAAAGCATTTCGATATTTTTTAGGTATTGGTTCTGCTTTTGGTAAGGCAACTGTCAGTGGATTACGGTGAACACCATTAATTCGGAACTCATAATGCAAATGCGGTCCAGTCGCTAAGCCACTCATCCCAAGATAACCTATTACGTCACCTTGTTGAACACGACTACCTCTGTTTACGCCTTTCTTGAACTTAGACATGTGAGCGTATAGCGTGGTGTACTTTCCAGTATGAGACAAGATGACAGTACGTCCATAACCGCCTTTATTTCCCACAAAATCAACTTTACCATCACCAGTAGCAAGAATAGGAGTGCCAATAGGAGCAGCATAATCAACACCTTGGTGTGGTCGACTTGTCTTTAAAATTGGATGTTTTCGATTAGGATTAAATTTCGAACTAATTCGAGAAAAGTGTACAGGTGTGCGATTAAATGTTTTACGCATACTGTCACCATTTGGCGTGTAATAATGACTTGCGCCGCTATCATCTGTGTAACGAATAGCGCGGTATGTATTACCATGATTAGTAAATTCTGCGGCTAATATATTACCATCGGCAATTTTATCGCCATCTAAATAATCTTCTTCATAAACGACAGTGAAGTTATCACCCTGTCGAAGGTCTAAGGCAAAATCTATATCCCAGCCAAATACATAAGCTAATTCCATCACTAGCTTGTGAGATAAATGGGCGGCAATTCCCGCTTCAAATAAAGAGCTTTCAATGCTACCTGATGTATTAGTTTGACGTTTTTCAACTTCACGGGTGACTAAATTTGTTTTGTAACCTTCAGCGGTTAGTTTTACGTTTAGCGTTTGAATTGGGCTTAGCTGTAATTGCAAATGTTGTAATGTTTTAGAATCTTGATTGTTGTCAAAGCCGAATCTCAATACTTGACCAGGTCTAAGATTGAGTAATGGTTCTACACCTTTTCCCGCTTGAGCTATGTTGTGGGTATCAGTGGCACCAAGACCAATGCGTTGGAAGATAAGCGATAAGTTATCCCCTGATTTAACCGTTTCTTCTACCCAATTCAAGTCTGAGTTAGAGGTGATATTTTGTGTGGTGCTCGGGCTTACTGAAGGATCATATGATTCAGCTGGAGCTTGCAATTCATCAATTGCCTGCTGTTCAATGGCGGCAAGTTCATTATCCTTTTTTTCTGCAGGTTTAATGGCACTTGCAGTCGGCAATTCAGGCGTTTCACTTGGACTCACTGCGGCCAATTCATCTTTTTTGCCGGCAAGGTTAGATTTAGATGACATCGCTTGCATTTCTGCGGACAAATTAGGTAAATCTATGATTTTAGATTCGAAACTAGTATCAGCAGGCTGACTAGTTGCCAACACGATTGTGGTAATAAATATGCCAGCAAACGTGAGTAATGATAAGGCTAATAGGTGACTGCGCTTGTTAAAACGAGGCTTTTTAGAAAATATATTAGCTTGTTTAGATGATGGGAGTAGTCTATTTCGTTTCATCGCTAAACTCTATAGTAGTTACACAATTGGACATTCTCTCAGTATTTTTGCAGTATGGGAAGCCTATTGAGTCACAGTTAAAGATAATTCTGATTATAAACCCCATTAATAATGGCTTAAGCCTGTTAAAATTATTCAAATGAAAAACAATAAAAATTTAGCTTTTGATGCCCAACATATCTGGCATCCCTACAGTAGTGTCGTTAAACCATCCACTATCCATGAAGTGGTATCTGCCAATGGCGTTCGATTGCACTTAGCCGATGGCCGAGAAATTATCGATGGCATGTCGTCTTGGTGGTCAACTATTCATGGCTATAATCATCCAAGATTGAACGATGCGGCAAAATTTCAAATTGATCAGATGTCACATGTGATGTTTGGTGGGTTGACTCATCAACCTGCGGTGGATTTAGTTCGTAAGCTAATCGACATGACGGCATCACCTTTGCAGTATGTCTTTTTAGCTGACTCAGGTTCGATTTCGGTAGAAGTAGCGATTAAGATGGCTATTCAATACTGGTTTGCTCAAGGTTTTACAAAAAAACAAAAAATGTTAACTGTACGCAATGGCTATCATGGCGATAGTTTTGGTGCGATGGCGGTCAGTGATCCTGAAAATGGAATGCACAGTATGTTTGCGCAAGTATTGCCTAAACATCTTTTTGCACCTGCGCCAACCTGTCTTCGAGATGAAGATTGGCAAGACAGTGACATTGCTGAGTTTCGCCAGTTGTTAATAGATAACCAACAGCAAATAGCCGCCGTCATTATTGAACCTCTAGTACAAGGCGCAGGCGGAATGCGTTTTTACTGTCCTGAATATCTTCGCCAAGTTCGCGCATTGTGTGATCAATATGATGTGTTATTAATTCTTGATGAAATAGCGACCGGCTTTGGTCGGACAGGAAGTTTGTTTGCCTATGAGCAAGCAGATATCTGTCCAGATATCTTGTGTGTAGGAAAGGCACTTACTGGAGGCTATATGACACTAGCCGCTACGATGTGTAGTGATAAAGTGGTTAATGGCATAGCAGTTGATGGCAGCGGTGCATTGATGCATGGTCCTACATTTATGGGTAATCCACTAGCCTGTCGTGTCGCCTGTGAAAGTTTAGATTTGTTATTAGAATCTGATTGGCATGGACAAGTCAAAGCCATTGAGCAGCAATTGATAGATGAGTTATCGCCATACCAATTTAATGTAATCGTCAAAGAAGTGCGAGTAATGGGTGCTATTGGTGTGGTTGAACTGCATCAGCCAATGGATCAATATATGGATTGGTTATCAAACTTTATTGTCGACCAAGGGGTATGGATTCGACCCTTTAGAAATCTGATCTACATTATGCCACCTTATATTATAAGTGCAGCTGATTTGAGACAGTTAACAACTGCCATCGGTGCAATTATTGATCGCCTATCGCTGTGAAGGATAGAGCGGCACTAAGGGTTCATCGTCCTTTTTAGTGGATGACTTTTTAGTTTGTTTCGCCATAACAGCTTGTAACAAACCAGCGCCATTCCAAACTACTTTTTGCTTGGCATATAAAGCCTGATTAAGTTTTGCTAATTCGGCTCGCATATCAGCATCACAATACTTAGCTAAATCAGCTAAGTTTATAATGTTATGACTAAACGTTGCCCATTTAATAAGTGCCTGCTGTGCTGCTTGTGGGTTGTTGCCTGAACAAGCCGTTTTAAGTTCTTTGATGATCCCATTCAGATTGATCGGCGTGTTTTTTTGTTTAGCTTTTTGCTTTGGTAGAACGGTTTCATTTGGACGAGGTTTAGCAAAACGCAACCAGAACAATACTAATAAAGTAAGCAACCAAGCCGCACCTAAACCTACTGCAACCCACATCCAAATATTATCAGGTGCTTTAGAAGAAGGTGTTAGGATTGATTCATTAGGCTTTTGAACTGATGGTGTTATAGACGCTGCGGGAATGTTGGCGTTGTTGGTCGAGGTATTAGCAGATGCGACTGCGACTAAAGTCACTGCCGGCAGTATTGTTGTTTCCATTTGTTTTGTTTCAGTATTGAACCACGGAACGTCAATGGCAGGCAAAGTGAAGTTACCAGCAGTTGAAGGTATAAATGCCATTTTTTGTTCACGCGTCGCAATAACGCCATCGCCATTTTGCTGATCGTTAATCACTGGTTGGTCAGGATAAACTTTAAGTTCAGAATTAGATGGTTGAGTGCTTAGGTCAGGCAGCTGACTCGAGGTTGCTCCCTTGGCAGAGATAGTAATAGTACGCGTGATGGGTTCACCAACTTTGACTTGTAAATCGGTATTTGACCATCTTTCTCTTAGAGTTAGTTGTTGAGCTGGCAACCAGTGTTTGCCGCTAAAATTCGCGGGCGCAGCCTGAACATTTAAGTTAATCGCTTTAGATAAAACACGTTTAGTTTGGGTGCTATGCTGACTGAAAAAACTGTTATAAGGCGAACGAGGATCATCAGAGATTGCTTCGGCGGTTAAGACTAATGGTGCAATCGTCATTGTGCCGCTTTGTTGCGGAAAAATTGCATATTTACGTTCAGTTACCCGATACGTCATACCTTTAATTTGTGTATTGTATTGGGTGTCTTCTGCAATTTTTTCAATCACTGCATTATCAAGCTCTGGATCAGAAAGCGTTGCCTGAGCAAGGTTAATGCGATGATAAAAACGTACGATGTATAGAATTTGAGCCTGTACATAAGTATCAATAGGGTTTGCTTCAACTTCTAAAAATAACTCATTGTCATTAGATACCGCATTTACAGATGTTGATTCAGTTACGGTAATCGACAATGGCTGAGAAGCATCATCGCCAAAAGAAATGGCTGGAATTTGTAAATCACCACTTCGTTTGGCCATCACATTCAATGTCCATTGAATCGTTCTATTTGTTGAGCCATTTACCCAAGATAATTGATTACTTTTTTGCTGATTAATAATGTCAAAATCTTGCTGTAACGGCGCAAAGTTAGGATCGTCATCAGGAGATTTTGTTGCGCTGAAAGTCAATTGAAATGAATTAGTAAGCGCGATCGGATTTCTGTCGATAGCAACGTTGATTTGAGCAGCATTAGCAGACATTGATAGCAGCATCATTAACGTCATAGCGATCATGGATACCAATGATCTGGTAACTCGGCTTTTATCGAATGCTATTAAACGGGTCGATGTAAACATATTTACCATGTCTTATCCTGTTGTGAGCTTTGATTACGTTGATTATATTGATACTTGAATTTACGTTTTAATAAACCGCCTGGATCATCGGGGATACGTTTTAACCATTGTTCCTGAGCTTGTTTTTGCTCGCTGTTATCATTAGCATCTTTAGCAGATTGCTGTTGAGCCTTATTCTCATTCGGCTTTTTTTGTTGCTCAGTCTCGGCTTTATTTACTTCTTCTTTTTTTGCCTCATCTGCTGCTTTTTGTTGATCCTTTGCAGCTTGTTGCTCAGCGTCGTCATTGGTTTTGTTTTGGTCTTGCTCTTTATTAGCTTTTCCTTTTTGGTTATCAGACGATTTATTTGACTTTTGATCTTGCTGATCCTGTTTGTCTTTTTGGCCACCTGATTTATCAGACGGCTCTTTATCTTGATCACTGTCTTTCTTTTTTTCAGATGAATCTGAGTCAGAATTTTGTTTATCTTTATCCTGCTTTTCATCCTGTTGCTGTTTTTGCAAAGCCTGTTCGACGAGCTTTTTATTATAAAGCGCATCTACATGTTGTGGATTAAGCTTCAGTGCTTTTTGATAAATATCTAAAGCAGGTTGCAATTGACCTGCCTTAGCTAACGCAGTCGCTTGGTTATAATAGGCATCCGCAGTTGGTTGTTGAACTGGCTGCAAAGTTTCAGCAGCTTGTTGATATTTTTCAGCTTTATATTGTGCTGCGGCTTGCCAATCAAGTGATTGAAAACGAGCGGCTGCTTGTTCATATTGTTGATGATTAAACGCTTGCTGGCCTTGTTGGTCGGGAGTTCGCCATAAATCCTGCCACTCAAAAGCATAGCTATCTTGTGGATAATTCATTAAAACAATCATAGGAATAACTAATAAGCCTTTTCTGAAATACAACGCGGCCAAAGGTAACAACAGTAATAATAACCATGATCCCTGTTCAGCCCATTGTTCGACGAGATGTTTGGAATCAGCTGTTATTTCCTGTGCGACCGCTTGATTGCTATTTGCCATCAATAACCTAATATCGTTGTCATCACTACTAATCGCTTGATAAAAACCGCCACCAAGCTGAGCAAGTGTGGAGAGTTGTGCTGAATCTAATCGTGGTACAACAATATTACCTTGTTGATCTTTTAAAAAACCACCATCTGCCAACTTAATAGGTGCGCCTTCAGCCGTACCAATGCCTAAAATTGATAATTTATAGTTAGCTAAAATCGCCTTTGCTTGTGCTATCGAATCGCCATTAATGGCATCTGCAATTAATAAAATTGAACCTTGGGTTTGACCGCCTTGTTTCAATAATTCAACGGCTTTTTGAAGTGCTGCTAATGTACTACTGCCCGGACTAGGCATGATGTCGGTGGTCAAAGCATTGAGCTGGTTACTGATGGTTTCCGTGTCGCTGGTCAACGGTGTCACTGTAAAAGCATCTCCCGCATACGCTATTAAGGCGGTTAAGCCGTCTTTACGCATTTGCAAAATATCAGCTATTTTATATCTTGCTCGTATTAAGCGAGTGGGACTAATGTCGGTTGCATTCATCGAGAGAGAGAGATCAAGTGCAATTACTAATGCGGCATCATTACGAAATGCTGGCGTTGGTAAGCGTTCCCAGGTCGGGCCAGCTAAGGCAATAATGGTTAACAAACTAACGATGATCATCACAGCTGATGTCCAGCGACGGCTAGTTTTCTTATCACTATCTTGCAAAATAAACGGCAATAAGGCGTCATCACACACTTCAGACCAACTACCACGAGCGAGTTTGTTTCTAACGGACAGAATTATAAATATTGCTGCCGGTAGTAATGCTAAAAACCAGTAAGGTCTTATAAAATGAAATTCAGCTAAATTTATCATCTTAAACGCCCTGAGAGTCTAGTAAATGCAATAATACCGACCAGTAATAGCGCACATGCTAAGGGCCAAGGATAAAGTTCACTTAAAGGTCTGAAGTATTGCTTATCTTTTTCTACCGGCTCAAGTTGATCAAGTAATTGATAAATCTTATCAAGTTCTTGAGTGTTTCTCGCTCGAAAATATTTACCACCGGTTTTATCGGCAATGGCTGTTAATGTTTTTTCATCGAGATCGAGCGATGGATTGACTCTTTGAGTGCCAAACATAGTCCTTACAATCATCTCATCGGCGCCAATACCAATGGTGTAAATTTTAAGTTGATGACTTGCCGCTAATTCAGCCGCTTGTAATGGTGATACTTCGCCTGCAGTATTGGCACCGTCGGTGAGCAGAATAAGTACATGACTATTTGCTTGCTGATCCCCCATACGTTTTACTGCAAGACCAATAGCGTCGCCGATAGATGTCGCTGGTTTATCGTCAGTAATACCAATAAAAGCTTCATCTAATAAGGTAGCCACTGTCTTGTGATCAAAGGTTAAAGGTGTTTGCACATAAGCCGTGGTGCCAAATAATATTAAGCCAAGCCGATCACCGACACGGCGATTAATAAAATTAGTAGCCACCTGTTTTGTCGCGTACAAACGATCAACACGCTGATTATTAATAACAAAATCTTCTTGTTGCATGCTGCCTGAGACGTCCACTGCTAACATTAAATCTCGTCCTGAGATCGCTTGTTCAATAGGTTCGCCCAGCCATTGCGGACGGGCGCTGGCCAACACTAATAAAATCCAAGCAACAGTGGCTAGAATTAATGGCCATTGTTTTTCAGATGAAATTTTAGTGGTGTCATCATTACCAAAATCATCAAGAAACGGCACTTTTAAAGCGGCCTGTTCAACAGGAGTTTGTGCGGGCACTAACCAACGAATCAATAACGGCAGCGGAAGGACAAGTAATAACCAAGGCCAGTCAAAATGAATCATTGTTTCTGTCCTTTTAACCACGTTTCACACAGTGTGACTAAGGCATTAATATCAAGATCGGCAGGAGCAGATTGCCTAAATTGTGCATTGGCTAAACATTGACCGATGCCGTCACTAAACGGCGTGCCTTCAGCGCCATTATCAAGATATGTCAGCCAAGCTTGACCGGTTAAACCGGCATTGTGTTGCTTAGGGGCAACACTCATTGTCACGCGGCGTAACCACGTTGACAACTGTTGTAGTTTTTGCAAGTCACTACTGTTTGAATCATCTTTAATAACGTTTAATATACGTTTAGCACTTTTAACGGCTGTATTTCGTGTCAAACGTTTATATGAGCGCCAGATACCATAGATGACTATGGGAATTAATACTAACAATAACCACCAACCTATAGCAGGTGGCCACCATGTGATGGCATCAGGTAAATGAATATCTCGGAGAGGTAAACTTTGTTCCATTAGCGTATAACCTCTAGCGGATCATCGTTTGTACTGCATTGCAATAACGTCATTCGCCACTTTTTGCTGATATTTTGTAGATGAAGTTGTTGCTGCTGAAAACGTTGTTGATATTTCGCTAATCGTTGCGTGTCACGACTATCAACAATAATATCGCTGATAGCATCGGTAAAACGAAAACGTCCTTTAGTGGGCAATTGACTTTCTAATGGATCGTAAATATGGATTAACACTACCTCGCAATGCCGACCTAATTTTGATAAATGCATCTCAGCTGTTTCTGTCAAACCACGAAAGTCACTGATGACATACACCAAACTACCTGGTCGAGTATGATGAATAAGCCTTGTTAATACACGTTCTAACGATACATTGGCATCATTGGCACAATCTGGTTTCACTAGAGCATTTAAAAGATGTAAAACGCCGTGTTTACCACCTTTAGGCTTGATTTCTTGACAGCCTTGTTCATTAAAGATCTGACCACCAATTCGGTCACCATTGCTTTGAGCCGACCATGCTAGTAGAGCCGCTATTTTTGCAGCTTGCACCGACTTAAAAACACCACGCGTTGCAAAGGCCATCGCAGGGCGATAATCCACTGAAATAAACACTGGACGTTCGCGTTCTTCTCGATAAACTTTGGTGTGAGTTTTATCGCTACGTGCGGTTACTCGCCAATCGATACTGCGAATATCATCGCCAGGTTGATAGATACGTGTTTCATCAAATTCCATACCACGGCCTTTAAAGCGAGACACATATTCACCGTTTTGGCCTGCTTTACTTTGATGTCGACGATGTTTTAACATGGCAATTGATTTGCCCAAATCAATCAGTGTTTTTAACCGTATCGAAACAAGGTCATTATTGGTTTCTAATGCTGAGTTCACCTTTGCTTATCCTATCTAAGGGACGGCGACGCGGGCAATTAATTGTTGAATCACGCGCTCAGGGGTAATACCTTCTGCTTCGGCTTCATACGATAAAATCAAACGATGACGTAATACATCAAAAGCAATATCTTGGATATCTTCAGGGGTGACAAAATCACGTTGTTGTAACCATGCTTTAGCACGTGCGCCGCGGTCTAAAGCAATGCTGGCACGCGGACTTGCACCATATTGCACCCATGAAGCCATATCTTCACCGTAAATACTTGGATTACGCGTAGCAATAATGAGTTGCAGTAAATATTCTTCTAATGCATCGCTCATGAACACATCCAACACTTCTTTACGTGCGTTTAACAAGCTTTGTTCACTGATTTTTATTGATGATGCTTGATCAGAACTGAGTTCACCGCGCGCTTCAGCCCGGGCTAAATGTAAAATATCTTTTTCATGTTGTGGTTGAGGATAGTCAATTTTGACATGTAACATAAACCGATCTAACTGCGCTTCAGGAAGGGGATAGGTCCCTTCTTGTTCAATAGGGTTTTGTGTGGCCATCACCATAAATAATTCGGGTAAAGGATAAGTCGCCGCACCCACGGTAATTTGCCTTTCTGCCATCGCTTCTAATAACGCAGCTTGTACTTTTGCTGGCGAACGATTGATTTCATCAGCCAGAATTAGGTTATGAAATAACGGACCTTTTTGAAACTCAAAGTTACCTTGTTGCGGACGATATATTTCGGTGCCTGTTAAATCTGCGGGTAATAAATCTGGGGTGAATTGCACACGATGGAAGTTGGCTTCTATACCTTTACTAAGCACATTAATCGCTCGTGTTTTAGCCAAGCCTGGCGCGCCTTCAACTAATATATGGCCATCGGCTAATAGTGCAATCAACATACGTTCTACTAACACTTCTTGACCGATAATCTGCTTACTGATGTAGGTTTTAAGTTGCTGAACTGCAATCTGTGAATTAGTTAAACTTGCCTCTGTCATGCTTAGTATTCCTTCAGTTATACGATGATGTGTATCGCTATAATTAGCTTAGTTATTTTACGGCATCCGCTATATTACTGGACTGTATGACGATAGTCTTATTCAAAAGTTCCGTTTCTGCTGGATTTAGTCGTGTTGGATAATATTATTGATGAAAGTTGATTAAATATAAAAGTCTTCATCAAAATGCTTACCTTATCCTATATAAATCAAACAACATAAGGAACGTTATTGCCGCTACATTTTAAAAGGGGTGATCTCGTCATTTTTCGAAGTAGTTCTTCCATCACTTTAATATAACTAAAAGGTATAACAAAATAAATAAATAGTATTTTATTTAATAAAGAAAGCGAAATAGAATAGCGCTCTAAAAGCAGTGCAGCTCTGTATTGCTGGTTATTATTTGGAATACGTATTGTGAAAATTCGTCGATTAGATCTTGATAATCAATTTATTAACCAAGAACATCAGGCACTTGGTATTCCGCCTGTTGAATATGACGTTACTCATCCTTCTGAGCATCCATTGCTTCGTATTGCCAGTTATTTAGTTTTTACAATATTAATAGGGCTACTTTTATATTTAACCTATCGTTTGTTTTTAGGCGATAATGTAAGAAGTGGCACTCAAATTATTACTGAGACACTTCATGACCCGATGTTCTGGGGCGCATTAGTAGTAGGACTAATTGCACAAATTATTGATGGTGCATTAGGGATGGCGTATGGCATTACTTCAAGTAGCTTTTTATTAGCCGTAGGTGCTTCACCAGCCATGGCCAGCGGCGCTACACATTTAGCTGAAGTATTTACCTCTGGCGTATCAGGCGTGTCGCATCTAAAAATGGGCAATGTAAATAAAAAACTATTCTTTAGTTTGCTGATCCCCGGCATTGTAGGCGGTTTGATCGGTACTTATATTCTGAACACCATTGATGGTAATGCATTAAAACCCTATATCAGTCTGTATTTATTGGCGATGGGCTTGTATGTATTGAGTAAGGCTTTTCGCAAAATTCAAGCACGTTATGACATCAATGCTAAAAAGATTGCACCTTTAGCACTGTTTGGTGGTTTGATGGATACCACTGGCGGTGGCGGTTGGGGACCAATTGTGACAACGTCATTAGTGGGATCAGGACATGATCCTAGAACAACGATTGGCTCAGTCAACTTTGCCGAGTTTTTCCTGACGGTAACGGTTGCAACTGCACTGTTTTCAATTTTGGATCAAAGCGTTTGGATCATGGTGGCTGGTTTAGTCATTGGTGGCTTATTTGCTGCTCCTTTTGCTGCTTATATCACGCGTCATTTAAAGACTAAAACATTATTAATATTGGTAGGTTCGTTAATCAGTTTGATCAGTGCGTTTAACTTATATAAAGCGTTTGGTCATTTTTAAGGGAATATTGCCTGGCTTACATTGTAAGGAAATTCAAGAAACGCTTGGCAGCATTGTTTTATTGCCAGGCGGTAGTTATCGACATCAACAATACAATGATTTTTAAATTAAACATTTCTAGCAAATGATGAAATAGTGATGTTTTTAGTTAGCGCAAATCATTACGTTCATTTAATTTAATGAATTTTAGCAGTGTGTCATTTGACCTAAAAATTTAAAATTAATAATGGATATGACCAATGATTGTGTTAAATAACGCAATAATATCAGTAAGATAGATTAATTTAATGACTGATGTCTTTCCTTGTTTTAGTTAGTGTATAGTTTCCAGAATTTTTGAATATAGAATTGTGGACAACAACAAAATGAGATTAAAAGTCATTTCAACTTTGATTGGATTAAGCTTTGTTTCGGTAATAGTAAATAGTCATGCTGATGAGACAATCAACTTAGACGGCATTACGGTTACAGGCGAACGTGGCCAACAATCTGTCCTCGATCAACCCATTAGTATTGGTTATAAAAAACAAGCTGAAATCAAACTTGATGGCGCGACTAATCAGAAGGAATTATTGAACTCTATTGCCGGTGTGAGAATTACCCAAACAAGTTCAGCGATTGGTCATATGGCAAGTATTCGTTTGCCAACGAGTACCAGCCCTTATTACCTTTATTTGCAAGATGGAATTCCTGTCCAATCTTCAGGTTTTTTTAATCATAATGGCCTTGCGTACACCAACTTTAGTACGGCTGGTTCTGTAGAAGTGTTGAAAGGTGCTGGAACGGCGCTGTATGGTTCAGATGCGGTGGCTGCCACTATTAACGTTATTTCGACGCCAGAACGTGATCAGATAGGTCTAAAAATGTCAGCTGAAGCGGGCAGTGATGGCTTTCGGCAAGTTCAAGGTGTTGGTGGTGTTGATATAGATGATAATTCAACGATTACAGCTCAAGCATCACATGCCCAAGCAGATGGTTGGCGTGATCACACAAAATATGATCGTCAAGAAGTTGCGATCAAATATATCAATGATTTAAACGATAGCAATACCGTTAAACTCGGTTTCAGTGCTAATAAAACAGTGGGAGATATGGCGGGAGATTTAGTCGGTTATGATGCTTTTAAAAATCAAACTAAATCGGTCGGAAATGTAAGAACTGCCATTGATAGTGGTGTGCCAATTGAGCGTAAGTTTGATTTTGCGCGCGCTAACGTTGAGTGGGAACACGCGGTTTCTAATACAACTACCGTCAATTCCATTGCTTACATACGTAGCAACCGCAACCGCTATGTAGCAACATGGGAAAACAATCTTCCACAAAATGATAGTCAAGAAAATTCGGTCGGATTACTATTAAAAGCGAATACAGATTTTGGAGCGTTGCGTTACATTACTGGCTTAGATTTGGAATATACACAAGCAACCAAAGAATATACACAGCTGTTTGATTATGTGGCGCCACCTAGAAGAGGCTCATCAGTCGCCGCTGGAAAAATCTATGATTATGATGTTAATTATCTTGCTATTGCGCCTTACACACGTTTTGAATATTTGTTCACAGAAAAATTAACAGTAGGTGCCGGTGTTCGATTTGATACCAACCGCTATGATTACACTAATAATCTGGCCGATGGTCAATATGCTGCATCGAGTTATTCACGGGCTAATTCTGATAATGATCCTAGTTATAGTCATCTCAGCCCAAAATTGGATATGACTTATCAATTTAATGAGCAACAAATGGCTTATGTTCGTTATGCTAATGGTTTTCGCATTCCTCAAGCATCAACTTTATATAGCTTAAAAACGAATAATATTAATTTTTCTATTGATGAAGAAGCAACCGATACTTATGAAGTGGGTTATAAGTTCGTGACTGATCGTCATGAATTTGCAAGTGCAATCTATCTTTTAACCATAGATGATTCGATCATTCAACGTAAGAATAGTGGTGGTGATACTTATTATGAAAATGGTGGTAAAACAATTCATAAAGGTATTGAATTATCATTAACATCTAAACTTAGCGATGAGTTTACGTCGAAAATAGCTTATAGCTATTCCAAAAGTGAGTTTGATAATGACGAGCAGTACGCTGACAACGAACAGGCTGAAGCGCCGAACAATGTGGCGAACGTGCGTTTGATTTATTCACCAAAATCGCTTGACGGTTTCACCTCGATGCTTGAATGGACACATGTTGGCTCATCTTGGTTAGATGATGAAAATACAACACGTTATGCAGGATATGATGTGGCTAATATCAAGTTAGGCTATGAAGTAAACGATAAATTCAATGTATTTGCAAAAGTGATGAACATCACCGATCGTATCTATGCAGAAAGTGCTTCTATTAATATATATGATCAAACTGAACGCTATACACCTGGCGCACCTAGACAAGTGTTTGTTGGTTTTGATTACAAACTATAAGCTAAGTTACTTTTACTCTTTAAAATATACTAAATATATTTAATATTAAATAATGGTCTTTAAATGACAAAAACTAAATTAATTTTTGCAGGCTTAGTGATAATTGGTGGCATTGTGGCTTTTTTTCTGACAGGTCAGCAGCGGATAACATCAGAAATGCCATCGCATGCCATGAATGGTGAGCATGCTGAACAATCAGGTGTGACGAGTTTAGATGTGAAATATGTTGATGGCACTGTGCATCTGCTTCTAGGTAAGGAGGACAACGGTCAGCAAAGCATTTGGTATCAATCATCATCGGATCAAGGACGCACTTGGACTAAAGAAATTAATGTCACTTTAAATACTAAGATCGCAGCTAAGTTCAAACGTGGTAATGATGCACGTTTTGCTATACAAGGCGATAACATCGTTGCTGTTTGGATGACAAAGGTTGAAGGTGCTCCTTTTGAAGCTGGACCAATGATGGCAATGCGTTCAGATGATCGTGGTCAGACTTGGCAACAAGCAACGATGCCAGCAGATTGGCAAGGTGCTCATGGCTTTTTTGCACTGGATGGTAATAATGAAAGTATTAATCTGGTGTGGCTTGATAGTCGGGAGCAAAAACTTAAAGGTTCACAAGGTCTACGTTTTAGTCAAACACGAGATGGTGGCGTAACTTGGACTAACAACCAGACTTTGGATGATATCACCTGTGCTTGTTGTTGGAATACTGCCCGTTTTGATAATGATGGTTTGTTTTATGTTTTATATCGAGATAAGCAACCATCAGACATGGCGATTGGGCGTGTTGATCCAGAGCTTAACTGGCAACGACTATCTACCGTTGGCAAATTTAATTGGGACTTTGAAGGTTGTCCGCATATAGGTGCAGGTTTAATAATTGATCCTAAAACACACCAATTTCATGCCACCGTTTCAACGGGTCAACCTGATAATGTGGGTTTGTACTATCTAAATTCTGAGGACAAAGCTCAAAGTTGGTCTACACCTACCAAATTGGGTGACAACGGCGCTCTACATAGTGATATTGCAGTCTCTAATGTAGGTATCTTAGTCGCAAGTTGGGATCAACTGAGTGAAAATGGTTTACAGATTTTTTATGCAAAATCAGACGACCAAGGAAAAACATGGTCGAAACCAATCGCACTATCCAACGCTGAATTAAATGCCAGCCATCCTCGTGTAATTGCAACTGATGATAAAGTCTTAATATTATGGACAGAAAGCGGTCACGACAATCTTTCTATAGTGCAAATGGAAACCTTAACTAATGATGGGTAAATCGATACGACACATTTTCCTAATGCTATTAATAACGTCCAATCTAATAGCATGTAATAAGTCTGACCCAATTAATGCTTTTGTAAAAGGTTCACTAGCACAGATTGAAAATAGCTATCAAAACACTCCGCATATGATTGTTTTTTGGGCACAAGATTGTGCGTACTGCATGAAAGAATTCACCTTTTTCGACAATGTATTATCACAAACAAACACCGTCAAGTTGATTACCGTTGCCACAGATCCTTTTCTGTCACCCGACATTATAAATAAACTTCATCAAGATAATAACTTAGACAATATTGAGAAATGGGTATTTTCAGACTCAATAAAAGAAAAGTTGTTTTTTGATGTAAGTAAAAATTGGCGTGGCGAGTTACCATTCATTATTTTAGTGGACAAAGATAAGGTTATGACCAGACATCTCGGGATGCTCACAGAAGCGGAATTGCTTAAATGGATAAAACAGCAAGGATAATGACACTGGAGGCTTAGTTGAGCACTTCCATGATAATATTTAGGCTTTGTCTTAACATCGCCTCAGCTATTTAGTTGATAGTGAGAAAAAAATATCATGATCAGCATTATTATTGAGATAAAGCCTTTGATTGGCGTAATAAAAAGCCTATTATTTAACTTAATAATTGCTTAATAATTGCTTAATAATTGTGTTTTTTATGGAGTTGTTTGATGAAAAAGGTAGCGATATTTCAACATGCAAATGGTGAATGGATAGGTTCGATGACAGATTGGTTTGCGGATAAAGATTTCCAATTGCAAACCTATCGTTTGGACTTAAACGAATCTTTGCCAACACTTGACCAGTTTGATTGGTTATTGATTATGGGCGGGCCGATGAGCGCTTATGATGAAGATATGTATCCTTGGCTGATAGCCGAAAAAAATATAATTAAACAGGCGATTGAATCAGATAAGTCAGTGCTTGGCATTTGCTTGGGTGGTCAGTTAATTGCAAGCGCTATGGGCGCTGATGTTTATAGAAATACACAACAAGAAATCGGCTGGTATCCAATGACAAAGACTCATTCTTGTGCGAATTGGATGCCAGAGAAGTTAGTGCCACTGAGTTGGCATACTGATTGTTTTGAACTACCTAATGGTGCTGTTGCTTTCGCAACGTCTACGACTACACCGAATCAAGGTTTCAAACTTGGTGAAAATGTGTGGGCGCTACAGTTTCATCTGGAGGCTCAGGCCAATACCGTAGACGATTTTCTAGCCTTGGATGATGAAGGATTACCGACAGGTCAATATGTACAAAGTGAAGCAGAAATCTTCACGACTCAACATCTAGAGCAGAGTCGTCAGGCAATATATTCTTTACTAGAACAAATGAATTCGTGGTGAGCCTGATCTAATATCAGTATCGTGTGTACTATAATTTTAAGGATAAGTCAGCTAGCTATATCTTGAGATTGGTATATTCAAAGGCTTAAAGGACTTTTAACATCCTCAGCCCATTGTTTAAGTAGATGTGTGTGATTTTCACCTCACTGTGGCCCAACACTTATTTTAGCATTCTGAGATAGGCACCATTTTGTAAGAGATGTGTCACAGAGATATGGAACTTTTTCTAGATTTTATTGACGTAAATAGTGAAGCATCCTTTCCAACAGTAAAAGGATGTCCTTAAACAGAAGGAGAAAAAATGACAAAGCTGACAACAGCACTATTTACAGGATTATTGTTATCTGTACTGTCTTTTTCGACCGCTTTCGCGGCAGATAAAACCGTGATGGCCCAAGCGGTCAAATTTGAACCGATGGTTGTGAAAATATCGCCGGGAGACTCTGTGAGCTGGAGGAACATGCCAACACATAATGTTCAGATGATGATTGTACCCAAAGGGGCCGATAAATTCACAACCAAATTAGGTGTTAACTTCAGTCACAAATTCGAAAAAGAAGGTATCTATGTTTATCAGTGTGATCCTCATATCGGCTATGGTATGGGGGGCGTAGTGATCGTTGGTAATCCAGTCAATGTTGATTCACTCAAGTCAGCAGAAGTCTCTGGTGGTTTAGGACGAGTTTTAGACGAGGCAATCAAATCTGCTGAAAAAATGTAAGTTTCATCCTGATCCCCCAAAAAACTAATAGGGTTCCACTCGGTTGATATTAGTATTAGTGATAAATGAGTGTAGTAGAGCTAACAAAGTAAATAACCGTTGCAAAACTCTCTATATTCAATTTTCGCCTTTGGGCTAATGTCGGATAAATGAGTGATAAGCAAACATTATAAGGATCTCCGAGGCGCGCAACCAATGGGGGCCCCGACTCGATTTGTTTTTGCAATTAGAGATGAATCGAGCGGCTTGTCTGCCTTTGATTACAATATTTAAGTATGAAGAATGTGCACTTATAAAAAAGATGTTTCAAAATATGAGCAATAGGAAAGCCGTAAATCAATCAACACGGATCCCATTGATTACAATGTGAAACATAAAAGGCACTCGCCTGATTGGCGCTTTTTTATAACACTATCTTGATTTTATTTTTAGCTTTCGTTAGTAGACAAGGTTAATAAATCAAGAATATTCATTTTTATAGCGAGATGGGTGAGTTCAATATCACTCGTCACACCCAGTTTTTTCTTAATGATGTAATGGGCATTAGCCACTGTTTTGGGACTGATATTTAAGGTGTCGGCAATATCTTGTGTGGGTTTTGCTTCGACTAACATGCGTAATATTTCAAACTCTCGGACAGTAAGTTGATCTAAAGCTGCGCTGTCTGTGCCCAGTTTTTCTAAGGCCAGCGCCTGAGCAATATCTGCACTCAAGGTGTATTTACCTTGTTGTACATCATAAATCGCACGTATCAATACTTCGGGATCACTACTTTTTGTGACATAACCTAAGGCACCTGCTCTTGTAGCTTGTACTGCAAAACTGGGGTTTTGATGCATGCTAAAAACAATGATTTTAGCATCAGCATCAAATTGTTTGATCCGTGATATGGCTTCTAAGCCACCTTGACCCGGCATGGAAATATCCATAATAACGATATCAGGTTGGTGTACTTTATAAGATAAATAGGCTTGTGCGCCATCACTTGCTTCAGCAATGACCCTCATATTGTCTTGTTTTTGGAGTAAAGAGCGGTAGCCTTCACGCACGATGGCGTGATCATCGACTAACATGATTTTAATGATTTTAGTCATGATGCTGACCTAGTTCTGAGACAATAGGAATTATGATATTGATGATTAAGCCGCCTGTAGCACGAGTGAGTAATGTGATTTTGCCGCCTAAGGCCATGACACGCTCACGGATGCCCAATAAACCTATCCCTAGCGTGTTATCAAACTCATCTACTTCGGCAATGCCATCATCACTGATTTCAAGTTGAATGCTGTGGTCGGGGAGCGTATTGATGATGACTTCAGCGACTGAAGCTTCAGCATGTTTGGCGATATTGGTTAGACACTCTTGGACGATACGATAAATATTAACCGGTAAAGGATCAGGCAAGTTATCAATTTCCCCATTAAGGATGAGTTGGTAGCTTGTCATACCATTTGAGCGGTTATTCCAGTTGTTAAGCAATTTTTGCAGGCTGGCCGTTAAACCTAAATCATCCACTTCTGCAGGCCGCAAGCGAGTCAGCATGCTGCGTAACACATCCATCATGTGATTTGTAATGGGGCTAATGGTATTTAATTCAGCCACCAGTTCGGGGCTTTGTAGTTTAGCGGTTTGTTTGATTGAGGCCGTAATAGCGTTAATGCCCGCTAAACATTGGCCAAATTCATCATGTAATTCGCGCGCAATATAACGGTGATCTTCTTCTTGAATATTGAGTAATTTCAATGCAAGTTGCTTATTGTCGGCGATCACTTGTTCTTGGCTACTTGCTAGTTGATTGATTGTCTCGCTGGTGCGTTTCCATTCATCAATATCAAATGAGGGCAGTCTTGTATTTAAGTGACCATCACGCATTTTTTCTAAGCCGGCGACGATTATTTGAGCGGGATTTAGCATACGATTAATGGTGATATATACCAATATGGACACAGCAAGAATACTAATGAACAATACGCCGTTGACAGCGCGAAGATTATTCCAAGCACGCGCTGTTTCTATACGAGTATTTGAAGTGACGACGATGGAACCATAAGTCATAGCATTAAACGAAAATTCTTTTCTAACTTCAAAGTCGGGCGAAAAAAGATGTTGATATAAGCTGCCAAACCACACCGGCCAGGTACGTTCAGACTCAGTAATTTGCTGACATAAATTTCTACTTCGTTTAGTAGAACGGGATAAAAACTGAATACACGAACCTGAGAGATTATTAATATCAGGCCATAGCTCAGTATTTGGAAAGGGACTTGAAAAGTCATTGCGAGCAAACATTTGTAATATTTGGGTTTTCACTTGATCGCTGATCTGGCTAGCTGTGAAGTTGGCTTCCGTAATAGCCTGCTTATCTGTTTGGTATAGCACATAAAAAGCGCTCGAGACTAAGCAAATAATCGCAATCAATAGAATTCTTGAAAACAAGTGGATTTTTAAATTCATTGAATGATGAATGCCTAAAGATGAGTAATGAATAGTGTATGTGTTATGTCAAGCGATGAACAGACGATAGACAATTATGAGGATATTTGCCCGTAATGATCGGGCAAATATGGGGTCATGGAATTACAGAAAGAGAACTATAAAGTCTAATTAGATTGCGAGTCAAATCGTGATTTTTATACGTAATAGCTCAGTCAACAAAACATAATCGATAGTCACAATTAACTAAAAATGAGCATGACCAGATTTAAATGTTCATCAGATGTGATGATGGGCATGGTTTTAAATACGTAAACAAATTAAACACACATAGAAGAATAATTAATATTGTAGTAATTTTAAATAATTTTCATAACTTTAAAGAAGATGAATGGTTATCGATTCTACAATTGATAAATATTTAAAGTGCCCAAGAGCATCACCGAAAAAATTAATACCGATTAATGACCTTCGTATCCAGCGTGGTCTGCGCGTAATGATGCATGGGCAGAACAAGCCGTTATTGTCTATTTTGGAATTCAATTTGATTAAGCAGAACTACATGAAAAAGCTTGTAAGTATTTGAATATTTTTTTCATCAACAAGGGCTAGATATAGGCTGCTATACAAATCGCTTTATGCAACATGTTGATACATACGAGCAATAATAAGATAAAACTTTTGGTGTGGGTTGCTGGGGTTCAATCGCCAACTTATAAAAAAATAATCAAAATCACATCAAGCCTATGTTGCAATTTTTGAAACCTACATCGATATAGTCCAGCAAGTTGAAGCATTAGAGTAGGAGCATAAGATGAAGTGTCGGTATTTGAATCTGAAGAGCATTATTTTGAGTATATTAATGTCATGTAAAAACCAGCCTATTAAATTAGAATAATCTAGTTTCTGTAGTTATTAAATACATTTGAATGGCATCTTTCGAAAATCGTGAAGATTACTATCCGAAATTTTCTACTTTTAGGCCTATGATCATATTAGTTGTCAGCGATATGTTATTGAGCAATTGGTTGCAAGGACCATATAATAAAGCACAACAATATCATCTCGGGAAATATGCCCGACTAAGTTCAGGTTAAGATAATCAGCGTAATGTGCTGGTGGGCATAATATTTCATCATTGACTCAAGAGAAAGAACGAACACTATGACTTTATTCGGATTACAGTGGGCCTCACCATTAGCCTTATATTTATTACCACTTATCATTTTACCGTGGTTAACGCGTACGTTAGAAAAAACAATCGTGTGGAATAACTTTGTGCCGGTTGATCCCTTGTCTAAAATGATTGGTTTAACACTTAAAGCCGTCGCATCTCTTGTTCTAGCGTGTTTAATATTATCGTTAGCAGGTCCCTATCTACCAGAGAAAAAAGTAGATCGTGTTGGTCAAGGCGCGGAAGTAGTTGTGTTAGTTGATCGTAGTCGCAGTATGGATGATGCCTTTGCAATAAAAGGTCAATTAATCATGGGTAAGGTCGGCGGTAAAGATAGTAAACGTCGCGTTGCTAAGAAATATTTGCAAGAGTTTGTTGATAAACGCCCTGATGACCGATTTGGTTTTGTATTGTTTAGTGATAAAGCCTTAGATTTATTGCCGTTGACCTACAACAAGGCAACAATACGTGCCACAGTAGATGCCAGTGCTTTAGGTAAAGGTTTATCTGAAACCAATATTGCTAAGGCACTCATCAAAGCGGCCGAGATGTATGAAGAGCAAACTTACCGTGGTTCACGAATAGTGGTGCTGGTATCAGACGGTGGGCAAGAATTTAGTGAAGAAGCCAAACAAAAAATTGCAGAGTTATATAAGCAGCAAAATTTAACGCTTTACTGGTTGTATATGCGAACATTAACGGGCATGACATTAGATAAAACACCTGGTGAAAATGAACGTTGGGGAGCGACGCCAGAAAGAAAGCTACATACATTTTTCAAATCAATCGGCATTCCTTATCTTCCTTTTGAAATCGGCTCAATGAAAAGTTTCTCAGAGGCGATAGATACCATTGATAAACAGCAGTATCAAACATTAATCGTGCAAGAAACCTTACCAAAAGAAAATAAAGCTCACCTATTTCTTCTTACGGGATTGGTGTTGATGTTTTTACTTATGCTCGCTCAGTTTTATACCGCTTGGGGGGTCAGAAAAGCAAATGAGTAAATTACGACTGAGTGAGTTGGCTTCTTACTAAGCTACAGAATTTCTCGACGGTTTTTTTCTATTTCTGTTTTTTGCAATAAGAATACCTATTGTTCTAGGAGGAAGTTGAGGATTGAGATCCACTATTTCTAATCGATATTGAGCTTTTAATGCAGAAAATGCTTCAGGGAGAATACTAAAAGATGCACCACCTTCGACAAGGTCAAGAATAGAAGAAATATTGTTTACCTCGGTGACATTAGAGTATTTAATTTTATTATCAGTAAAATATTTATCAACAATTTTTCTGGTTTCAAAGTATTCAGAAAGTAGGATCGTTTTTAAAGGGTGAGACTCGCCAGCCATGATGGTCTTTGCTAAGTTTGCGTGGGTAGGAGAGATGATGAGCTTTCATTTTTCGTCAAATAGTTTTTCGAATGTGACATCAGGATAGTCTTTTAATAATATGAAACCAATGCCTATATCAATATCGCCATTAATAACTTTTTTTTCAATATCATGGTTGGTCATTTCTTCTATTTGTAATGAGATATTAGGGTTATTACGATCAAATTCAGCTACTAGACTACGAAGATATAAAGCATTGATTGATTGTAATACGCCAATTTTGAGTGTTCCAGCCCGGCCCGCTTCGATATCGGAAACCGACTCTTTTAGAAGAGCAACTTCATTGAGAATTTTTTTGACCGAAATTAAAACTAGCTCACCATTTTCGGAAAGTTTCACACCACGGCCAATACGTATAAATAATGACGTATTGAGTTCTTGTTCGACTGTTTTATTTGGCTCGAAAGTGCGGGCTGTGTAATGTGTAACTTATCGGCAGCTCTATGGAAATGCTGTAGTTCTGCCACCACTTTGAAATACCGTAAATGTCGAAGTTCCATTATTGGAATTTATCGTCAATGGCGGATTGGCATCGACTGTTAAAGCAGGATTAGAAATTAAAGGATTGTCTGTAGGAGTGGCTCGACGTCCACTAAAACCATTAACTACAGAAAAAAAGAAGGCGTTAGAAGATATTTTATTGAAGGTAATGAGATAGATGTAAAAAGTAATAATGCGGTTGGTGAAAGAGAGTTCAACTATCTGTTATCTATGAAGTTTTAAGGTGACAATATGATAATTAAGATGACTAATAAGAGAGGAAAACATGACGGATATGCAACATTTAAACTCAGCTCGTGATAAAGCACTAGCACTAGAAAAAGTAGTTAATACAGTGGTTATAGGACAGCAAAAAGCGATTAGATTAATTTTGATCGCTTTACATGCACGGGGTCACGTCTTGCTAGAAGGTGGTGTTGGTGTGGGTAAAACAACGTTACTTCGCGCCTTTTCGAAAGCATTAGGTGGCGCATTTGGTCGTATCGAAGGTAGCGTAGATTTGATGCCGAGTGATTTACTTTATAGCGCGTGGGTTGACGGTGAAGGCAAACCTGTTATTGATCCGGGTCCCCTCATTACTCATGGTGAAGACACTGCGGTATTTTTCTTTAATGAAATTAATCGGGCGCGCCCACAAGTTCAATCATTATTGTTACGCGCTATGGCGGAACGTAGTGCTGAGGCGTTTGGCAAAGAATATAGATTTCCACATATGGTGGTTTTTGCTGATCGTAATGGTGTTGAAAAAGAAGAAACCTTTGAATTAAGTGCGGCTGCACGTGATCGTTTTTTATTCGAAATTAGTATTTCAAACCCTGAAGTGTTGGCTGATCGTAAAGCATTAATCTTTGATTCTAAATTTCATGATGTGGATGAATTATTGAGTGGACTAACCGAACCTTTACTTGATTACACAGAGCTAAACGCTTTGGATAAAGAAATCCAACATGCCGTTTTTGTGTCACCTGAAATTGAAAACTATATCATTCGAATTTGGGATGCTACATGGAAACCCCATGAGTTTGGCATTGATATTCCAGATGTATTTATGGAAGATTTAGTCGTTGCTGGTGCCAGTGTTCGTGCAATGTCTGCAATGGTACGCGCCGCTAAAGTATCAGCATGGTTAGAAGGCCGCGATCATGTTTTACCGGATGATGTACACACGGTGCTGTTCGCTACCCTAACGCATCGCGTTTTCTTGTCGCCGATTTATGAAGGTCGCCGTGAACAAATAATGCCTCAATTTATTGCGGCATTACGTGATCATATCTCAGCCCCATAAAATGTGTATACGATTCGTTTTTTTGCCATGACGGCGTTAAAAATACTCTCCAAATACTTATGTAGTCATCGTACATTGGTATTTGTCGATAATTTTTGCATTGATCTGACGAAAAAAAATTCTCGTATTCCTCATTTTATTTAACTGTTAGGGGTTGACTATGAGTGAAAAAAATAAACGACAACAAGATGAGTTTAGTTACCGTTATCCTCATAAGGTTTATGGTAGCCTGCCGGGTGTACATCAAGGTAAATCATTAGGTACTGGTGATAGTTTTGCAGGTTTTTCGGATTTATTTGATTATCCAGATCCTAGACGCCTAGATTTACGAGCTTCGCTTCGTAGTAACTTGTCGACGGGTAAAGAAAATTATCTTGTCAAACGTTATCAACAACGTTCACCTATTACGTTATGGGTGATGGCTGACTTATCACGTTCAATGGCGATATCAAATGTGAATCATGAACAATTAGCTAACTTGACTCAGTTAATTGCGCATACGGCTGTGGGCTTAGGCGATCGATTTGGATTGGCTGGATTTGATGCTGCTCTACGTCACGATGTGCATATGATGCCTAGTCGTCAACGCAGTATGCCGATGCTTGCTGCCGATATGGTTCGCGATGCTAAACCTGCCACCTCAGCAGGTGTAGCTGGAATGATTCACGCAGCTAATATGATTACCAGCAAACATGGGATCGTGTTTTTAGCGTCTGATTTCTGTTGTGATATTGATACTGTAGATAAGACCTTAAGACAATTATCACGCTACACCGTTGTGCCTATAGTTTGGCAACATGATGACGTTAATCATTTGCCATCGCATGCCGGTTGGACAGAAATGAGAGATTCGGAAACGGGCGAAAGACGCAGTGTTTGGATGCGACCTAGCGTAAAAAAACGTTGGAAACAGACCATTGACGATCATTTTGAACAGTTAACTACCTGCTTTATGCGTCATCGGGTGAGACCATTATTTACTGATGGCGACGTAACTGGTGAACAGTTAACGAACTACTTTTTAGGTAGAAAATAAATATGAAAAAATATTATCTAATACTTATGGTGCTGGTAAATATGCTGTTTATCAACATTAGTATTGCAGAAGAGCAACCTTTAGCTGTCACAGTTGATCGATCATGGGGATTATTTCTTGGCGATGAAGTCAATTTAAAAGTTGACTTGGCAGCGAGTGACGTCCAGATAGATAAAGCAAGTTTGCCGCAAGAAAATAAACGTTATGGTACTTGGTTGTACTTAAAAACGATTGACTTAACAACCACGCAATTAGTATTTCATTATCAAGTTGTTAATGTGCCATTAGCTAACACGACAATTGTAACGCCAAAATTTGAAGTGAAACGCAGTGATGAACAATGGATTGTTATTCCAGAAACATCACTAACAATAGGTCCAGCATTAGCAGTTTCAGGCGACAGCGGTCTGAGTGATATTAAATCCAAACCTGATATGCAACCAACCTTGATCGACACCACAAAAGCGATGCAACAAGTAAAACTTTTCGTTTTGATTGCGTTAGTTGCTGGGTTGATTTTGACTTTTTGGCACTTTGGGTGGAAAACAAAACATCGCCAACCTTTTGCACAAGCTGTTTACAATTTGTCACGATTAAAGTGGCGGCGTTCTCTCAGCAATGATGATGCTTCACGTATTTTACATACCGCGTTTAATCACACTGCAAATACGGTGATTGTGTATGGTGAAATAGAGACGTTTATACAGCAGTTTCCATGGTTAGCGCCTTTAGAAAATGATATTAAACTATTTTATAAACAATCAGAGCAACACTTTTTTGCTCGCAAAGCAGAGCAAGGAACTGATATTGAATCGGTGAGAAAATTAGCCAAGGCATGCCGTTCTAAGGAGATGCTCGCATGACACTAATAGGTTTACAGTGGGCATCACCTATGATGTTTTTGCTGCTGCCTTTAGTGATCTTGCCTTGGTTTACAGATAATCAAGACAAGACAGTAGCGTGGAGTCAGTTTGTACCCACTGATTCTATATCTAATCTGGCTGGCCTTTTACTTAAAGCTCTAGCATCACTAGTTTTAGCAGGTTTAATTTTATCGCTTGCTGAACCATATGTGCCTGAACAAACAGTTGAACGCATCGGTAATGGTGCTGAAGTGGTGGTGTTGGTGGATCGTAGCCGAAGTATGGATGATCCTTTTTCTACACGAGATAAAGCATTAGCAGTTAATCGTACAGTAGGTAAGGGCGATAGCAAACGTCGTATTGCTCAGAAATATTTGTTGGAATTTGTTAACAAACGTCCAGATGATCGTTTCGGCTTTGTATTATTCAGTGATAAAGCGTTGGATTTATTGCCTTTAAGTTATAACAAAGATTCAATACGTGCGACGTTTGATGCGAGTGCATTAGGTAAAGGTTTATCTGAAACGAATATTGCCCAAGCGCTCATTAAAGCGGGTGAAATGTATGGCAAAGAAACCTATAACGGTTCACGTACAATGTTGCTGGTATCAGATGGTGGACAAGAATTTACCGATGAAGATAAACAGGCCATTGCAGCGTTATATAAGCTTGAAAATTTGACGCTTTATTGGATCTATATGCGTTCGACTGCTGGCTTAAGTTTAGATGAAGAAGGTCAAGACGACTCATGGGGTAATGCACCTGAGAAGCGATTACATAAGTTTTTTAAATCATTGGGTGTACCTTATCGCGTCTTTGAAATCGAATCTGTGAAAAGTTTTTCTGAAGCAATAGGTACCATTGATAAACAAGAAGATCAGACTTTGATTGTGGAAGAAATAATTCCACGCGAAATAAAAACGACACCTTTCTTTTGGATGGCAATGATAACCATGATGTTGTTAATGATGGCTCAATTTTATACCGCATGGGGAGTGAGAAAAGCATATGAATAAATATTTGAATGTAGCATATTGGTTATTAGTTATTATAGCGATAGTAAGTTTGCTGGCAGCAGGGCGAGTCGGGTTAACGTTATGGCAAACTAATAAAGTGAATGAGTTTATTAGTAATCCTGCCGGTTCTGAAGTAGTACCTGAGCATTTAAAAGCACAATTTGCCAAAGCTTTTAATGAAGTAGAACAAGGCAAATCACCAGCAGCGTTAGAACGATTAACGACAGTAGTGTCAACAAAAGATCTTGCTCTGGAAGCTGCGGCCTATTTTAATCGCGGAAATATTCAGCTACGTGAAGCACGAAAATTAGCCTCAAATGACAACGGTAGAGTTGCGTTGATAGGGTTAGCTAAGCAAGATTATCGAACTGCGTTATTGATAGATTCTTCATTGTGGGATGCACGGTTTAATTTAGAACTCGCGTTACGGATGGCACCTGAAGAAGCGGCAGACAATAAAGCTTATTCTAAACGCAAAGGTTCAACTAGCGTAGTGGTGAAAGCGGTTGGATTTAGAGTTGACTTGCCATGAGATTCTCGTATCAATCACGAATCACAGCATCGGCATTTTTCATGTTGCTGGTCACCCTGCTAATTATGGCGGCTTTATGGTTTCCTCGTACAGATCGCACAATACAGGTAATGGACTTACTGTTTGTAATCGATATCACTCAAAGTATGGATGTAGAGGATGTTGATTTTGATGGTGAAAAAATTAGCCGTTTGACCTGGGCAACAGAATACACCAAGCAGACGTTACAACAATTACCTTGTGGTTCGCATGTTGGATTAGCGGCGTTTACTGAAGCGCGGAGTCTGGTATTAATAAATCCTGTAGAAGTGTGCTCGAGTTATAATGATCTAACTAGAATGCTTACTAAGATCAATGGATCGATGGCGTGGGCATTATCAAGTGAAGTATCAAAAGCAGCTTTTACTGCCATTGATCAAGCAAAACTAATGGAGCCTAGTCCAGATATTGTATTTATTACTGATGGTCATGAAGCTCCACCTTTGCATGAGACATTATTTCCAAAATATCAAGGCAAGCTTGACGATGTTTCCGGTGTCTTTATCGGCGTTGGTGGTGAAAAATTATTACCGATTCCAAAACATGATATTGACGGAACAGAAGCTGGTTTCTGGGAACAAAATGATGTAATGCATGAAGATGTGTATGCCTCACTTCGAAATGAATCGGCAGAAAGTCGCGCTGCTAAACCGCGTAATGAACATTTGTCGTCGCAGAAAAAATCGCACCTAGAACAGTTGGCAAAAATGCTTGATTTTGATTATGTGATATCACCTTCTAAAGCAAATACGGTTATTAGTGCACTGGAAAATAAAGTGAAAACGCGAGACCAAGTTGTTAACTATGACTGGGCACCTTGGTTTACTGGAGTAGCGTTGTTTTTGCTTATTTTATTGTATTTTCCAGTTCGTTTTTTCCGAGAATAAAAGTATTCAACCTCTCTCTAAATAAGCAGCTCACAAGGCTTGATTAAAGAATATCCTGGCTTAAGATGTTTATAGGCTTAGAGGTACTTAAACAAAAAGCAGTTAATCACATAAGTGGCTAACTGCTTTTTTATTAGAAATATTTTCTTAATGGTTGGCGTTTAGCTTGATAAGTTAATAATTGAAAATTTATTGACAGTATATAATCCTAATAATAAGCTCACCCGACAATCATTATTCCGCTGTGCTTATATGCTGTCGGTGTTTGAGACTCTTATTCCTTGGTATCATTATGTTCATATTTAAAACGCTTGCTCTGTTTTCTGTCACAGCGCTTGCTGAAATAATTGGTTGTTATTTGCCCTATCTTTGGCTGAAGCAAGGTGGCTCTGCTTGGTTACTCATTCCCGCTGCAATGTCATTAGCGCTATTTGCCTGGTTACTTACCTTACATCCATCTGCTGCGGGTCGTGTTTACGCCGCTTATGGTGGTGTTTATGTTGCAGTGGCTATTAGCTGGTTATGGGCAGTTGATGGTATTCGACCTTCTTTTTGGGACGTAGTGGGCGTTGTTGTGAGCTTAGTTGGCATGGCAATTATTATGTTTGCTCCACGTCATAGCTAACCAAGCTTGATATGGTGATATTAATAAAATCTTATAGATGAAATGATAATGAGTGTTTATTTTTCAAAAATGACTTTGCCATAATAGAATCTTAGTCATTAATTATAATATTGAGATTGTACCCATGACTCAGAAAAAAACTGATAGCTCAACCATTGAGTTGACACCGTTAGAAAAAATCGAAGCACTCTATGATGAACTAGTTGATTGGTACGGCGAAGCTGATAAAAAAGAGCAAAAAGTGGCCGCAAAGTTATTAATGGTGTCGCTTGAAAAATTGGCTATTTACCACGGTATTGGTTGGGATGATTTAGTGATGGAATATGTGACAATTCTTAAAAAAGATCCTCAGCGATTTCAAAAAATCATGACGTCGAATCGTGGTGAGCTAAAGGTTAAAAATTCTACAATCTTACTTCATTAGAATGCTTTTTTAAAAAGAAGTGCTGACTTTGTTCTTTTTGTAACAGTTTTGCAAAGAGTCTAGTTTGTTTCGGTAGGTGAATAAACTCATCGATTAAGATTTTTTTGCGACGTTTTTTTATCAGCTCTGCCGGTTCAAAAAAATGTTTAGCATTTTTATAAGAAAGTACGAAAGGGGAGAGTCCCTGTTTCATCAGCAAATAACTCAAAATTAACGATCCGGTACGATGATTACCTTCTAAAAAAAGCTGTGGTTGACTTAAAACATGGGTAAATACGCCTGCTGTTTTTTTCCATACATTAGTATTTTTATTAAGCGTTAACCAATCCATTAATTGACCAATACCGCCATCTTTTGCATCATAGAAGTGAGAATTTGTTGCTTTGAATTGTGACTTATCTTCTTCCTGTGAGATCGCCGAATTATGATAAAGAACGATATGATTCAGGTCAAGAATAAGCCGAGAGTTGCCCATACCAAATAGATCAATATCGTTTGCTAAATAATCATCAATTTTTGCATAACCCGCAACCAAGTTATCAATGACTTCATCCGAAGGCGGCTTTCGTTTGACGGTCAAAGTAGCATTAATTTTTTTGAAGTTCTGTTGAGTAACGATAAGGGATGATCTGATAGCATCAATATTGAGTCGTTGAATTTTATCCATCATGCCAAACCAAGTTTTTTATAAGTCGCATATCAATCGTTATAAGTATCTTAGTTAATCTGCTTAAAAAAAACAGATTAACTAAATTCACCTCTGATATATTGTTTAGTCAGTTTTTGTTGAGGATCTTCAAAAATATTTTGAGTATCATTCATCTCAACAAGATATCCAGTACGGCTTCCCTGTGTAATATCAACCCCTAAAAAAGCCGTCACATCGGCAACACGAGATGCTTGTTGCATATTGTGAGTAACCAAGGCAACACTATAGTGCTCTTTCAATTCAACCATTAGTTCTTCAACTTGACGCGTCGCGATAGGATCCAATGCAGAACACGGTTCATCCATCAGTAATACATCGGGTTCAGTTGCAATAGCACGTGCGATACATAAACGTTGTTGTTGGCCACCCGATAATGATAAACCACTATTTTTAAGCTTGTCTTTCACATCAGCCCAAAGCGCTGCTCTTTTTAAAGCTTTTACTACCATTTCCTCTTCATTACCTTGAAATCGATTCAATCTAAGGCCAAAAGCAACGTTATCGTAAATGCTCATAGCAAAGGGATTAGGTAGTTGAAAAACCATACCGATATAACGTCTCACAATGACGGGATCGACTTTTTTATTATAGATATCGCTTTCGTGATAATGAATACTTCCGTCGAATTTGAATGATTCAATTAAATCGTTCATTCGATTCATACTTCTTAATACAGTGCTTTTACCACAGCCAGAAGGACCGATAAACCCCGTTACTTTATTTTTTTCAATGGGAATAGCCGTATCTCTCACTGCTCTGAAATCACCGTAGTAAATATTTTTTACTTGGCAATCTAAAACAACGGGACCTTTAGGTTGATATTTTTTGGCAATAAATTCGCCACTTTCTGATTTCGTAGTCATAGTTATAACCTCAGTTATTCTCTAAATTTAGATCGTCCGACAACGCGTGCCAGTATGTTGAAAAACAGCACCAGTACAACAAGTACTAAAGATGCAGACCAAGCTAATTCGATTTGATTATCAAAAGGCATGCCTGAAAAGTTGTATATCAAGATTGATAATGAAGCGGTCGGTTCTGCTAATTCGCCCATGTAGTAATTACTAAAGAGTGCGGTGAATAGTAATGGCGCTGATTCACCTGCGGCGCCTGCAACCGCTAAGATCACACCTGTTAAAATGCCCGGCAAACCAGTTGGTAACACTACATTAAATATAACTTGAGTGCGTGTACAGCCCATACCAAATGCAGCATCTTTCATTTTTTGAGGCACCTGCCGCATGGCTTCTTCTGAGGCTAAAGTCACTGTAGGAAGCATCAAAACGGCTAATGCCACACCACCGGCCCAAGCTGAGTAGGTTCCTGTTGTAATGACAATAACGGCATAAACAAATACACCTGCCAAAATAGATGGAAAACCAGTGAGCACTTTCGCCAAGAATCTTGAGATGGTAGCTACTTTACTGTTTGGTTCTAAAACCGAGAGGTAAATAGCCGCCATAATTCCAATTGGAATACTGAGAGCTGCTGCAATGAAAACCATCACTAAAGTACCAATGATCGCATTACCAAACCCGCCGCCCATTTCGAAACCAGCAGGTGGTATCGTCGTTAATGCTTCGTAGTCAATTCGAGCGCCACCTTCAACAATCAACATATAGATAACAGAAAATAGAGGAATACTCGCTAATAAGCCGATACACCAGACCATCACGGTTAATAATGCATTTTTAATTGCACGCATTTCGAATACATCTTTCTCCAGCGCGGGCAATGATATTTTAAGTGGCAAAGCCCGCGGATCAAGGTCACTCATTTGATACCCTCGAATTTACGCATGGTGTATTGCTGAACAGCTAATCCTGCAACATTAACAATAAAAGTGATGGCTAATAAGACCAGTGCGGCATACATTAAAGCCTCAATTTCTATTTCGCCGGCTTCTGGAAAGGTTGATGCAAGAAGAGAAGCCAATGTATTTGCAGGTGCAAATACCGAAAGACTAATGTTATTAACATTACCAATTAACATGGCAAGCGCCATTGTTTCGCCTAATGCTCGACCAAAACCCAAAACCAGTCCGGCCAAGATCCCAGATGATGCAGTGGGTAACATGACCTTTAGAATAACTTCCCATTTGGTTGCGCCCATTCCATAAGCGGCTTCTTTTACGCGATATGGAATCCGGCGAAATGCATCTGCAGAAATCGCGGCAACCGTCGGCAGTATCATAATGGCTAAAACTAAGGATGCAGGAGCAAGTCCAGGCCCACTGAGCTCAGTTCCAAATAAAGGAAACCAACCGAACGTTTCATGCAACCAATCAGCGCCGGGTCTTAATAATGGAATAAGCACATAAATACCCCAAAGTCCGTAAACAACTGAAGGGATGGCCGCTAGAAGTTCGATGATGGTTCTGAAGGTTATTTCTAGTTTTGCATGGACAAAACTTTGCGTTAAAAAGATGGCAATACCCACACCGAAAACACCCCCTAAAATTAAAGCAATTAGTGAGCTGTAAAGGGTTCCCCAAATTTCAGGAAGTACGCCAAACACGCCTTCATTGGTATCCCATGTCGTGCCGGTAATAAATCCTAAACCATGTTTTTGTATTGCTGGTAGCGCTTGGCTACCTAACTCTATAATAATATAGGCCACTAATAAAATAATGAATAGAGCACAAAAATAAGCAAAAAATCTGAATATTGAATCCTTCATATATTCTGAAGAAGAAGGAGGAGCACATAATGTTCTATCACTACTCGCTTCTTTAAAAGGATCGTAAATCATAAATATACCAGTCATTTAAAATTGGAAATAGAATGTAAAAAACGCTGCAGATGTCTGGTGACACCTGCAACGTCATTACTTTCATGATGACAAATACTAATTACTTAATCATTTTTGTCGCGTTTCGCACTTTCTCAATAACATTTTCAGGTAAAGGAATGTAACCCATTTCCTCAGCTGATTCTTGACCGGTAGTCAGCATATATTCGATAAGATCACGTATCGCTTTTGCCTTGTCATCTTGCTGATCTTTGTATACCAGTAACCAAGTGAATGTTGCAATGGGGTACGCATCTTCACCTGACGGGTCGGTTGCCCATCCACGTAAATCGGGCACATCACTACCTGGCAGATTAGTCGATGGGAAAGCAGTTGATGCTAGTGCCGCAGCACCACTTTCACTCCCCGCAGCTACATATTTGCCTTTTTGATTTTCAAGTATTGCTGTTGGGCTCTTAGTTAATTTTGCAAAACCATATTCAATGTAACCAATCGCGCCAGGTGTTTGTTTGATAGTGGCTGTTACACCATCATTTTTAGGTGATTTTACTATACGACTATTTGAAGGCCAGTTAGGCGACTTAGCTCCACCTACAGTCTCTTTAAAGTCAGCGTTGATAGCAGATAAATGATTAGTAAATACATAACTTGTACCGCTTGAATCTGAACGCACGACTACCGTGATTTTTTCATCAGGAAGTTTAACGTCCGGATTAGCAGCTTGAATTTTAGGATCATTCCACATAGTGATTTTACCCAAGAAAATGTCAGGGTAGACGTCACGAGGAAGCTTTAACGCTTTAATACCTTTAAGATTGTAAGAAAGTACCACTTCACCTGCAGTCATCGGTAAAAGAATCGCACCTTTTTTGACTTGTTCAATTTCACTGTCTTTCATTGCCGCATCACTTGCAGCAAAATCTACGGTTTCATTAATGAAATCACGAATCCCTGCGCCACTTCCTTTAGATTGGTAGTCAATGCGAACACCATCCGTCATTTTGCTGTAGTCCTTGAACCATTTGTTATAAATTGGAGCAGGAAAGCTAGCACCAGAACCATTCAATTTTAGGTCGGCATGCGCAACGGATATTGACACTGCACTCATCAGAACACTGACTAAAAGTACTGATTTTGTGCTTTTGGCTAATAGATTCATAAAATTCCTATAATTGTAGATACAAATAAAAAAATTCATCATATCTGACACATATGAAGGAATTATGACAAGATATCCATTAATTTTAGATTCGAACATATTTTGATTAATATTAGAGATATAGCTACTTAAATAACGCAAGTTAGGGGGAGTTTGATTTGTAATCTGTTATATCAACGATTGCTTACATCAATAACGATATTTTACGTTTCATTAGCCATTTTGCAAAAGTAGATTAAACACTGATAATCTCAATAACAAATGCTACTGATCTAAACTTAAAACAGTCAATAATCTTAGTTATCAGCGTGAGTAATTTTTGCCAAGTAGAAAATGTATCAATGGTTCTTGAAGCTTTAGCAGTCATTGTTATGCCAAAATAGTAATATGGTTAACATTGAATTGGATATTAAAATAATTAGCTATATAAACAAGCAGCCCCGACACAATTGAAACAACATACACTTATGTGACACCAAGGACATTATGATGGACTCTCTCATATCAGTAGATCGTCTCAGATTTCTCATTAATCGACTTCGAGATCGGCTTTGGTTACGGCCATTAGTAGTTTGCTTGCTATCGATTGGTGCAGCCTTCGCGGCAAAGCTCGCAGATGGCACGCATCTGAAAGAAATTGTGCCGAAAATTACCCCTGATTCGATTGAGACATTGCTGTCGATTATGGCGAGTAGCATGTTAGTCATCGCGACCTTTTCAGTGGGATCCATGGTGTCTGCATTTGCCTCAGCAAGTAGCACTGCTACGCCGCGGTCATTTAGCTTAGTCGCTGCAGACAATTCATCTAAGAATGCGCTGTCAACTTTTGTGGGTGCGTTTATTTTCAGTGTTGTAGCGCTAACAGCCTTTGAAAATGCGTATTTTGATAAAGCAGGTATTTTTATTCTCTACGTACTTACAGTGGGTGTATTTGCTATCGTCGTTATTACCTTTGTTCGTTGGGTTGACAGCATTGCTCGCTTAGGTCGGCTGGGTCAAACTATCAAAATGGTTGAGAAGGCGACAGCTGATGCGATGAACTGGCGGCGTGGTTCACCTACTTTAGGCGGTAAACTAATAAAAAAGGGCCAGAAGGTAGGACAAAAAATCTTCGCGCCTAGTATTGGGTATGTGCAGCATATTGATATGTCAGTGATTCAAGGATGGGCAGAAGATGTTAACGCACAAATTGTGTTGTCAGCGTTACCTGGTACCTTTGCTTCACCGGATAAAGTATTGGCGTATGTGAATATTCCATCAGGTGATAATTCCGACATTGACTTTTCGTGCGTCGTTAAAGCATTTCAAATTGGCGATGATCGTTATTTCGCAGATGATCCACGATTTGGTTTGGTTGTGTTATCAGAGATAGCCGGTCGGGCTTTATCGCCAGCGGTCAATGATCCCGGTTCCGCGATCAAGATTATCGGCACAATGGTAAGACTCTTTGCTTTATGGAATGACCCGGTTAAAAAGCAAGATAAGAAAGCTCTCGAATATGATCGTGTTGCAGTGCCTGTAATCGATGTGCGCGATATGTTTGACGATGCTTTTACGGCAATTGCACGTGACGGGGCGGGAACAGTTGAAGTAGCTCTGCGATTACAAAAGGCTTTACATTCGTTGACACTACTAGGTAATGCCGAAACTAAAGAGGCTGCTATATATCACGGTAAACTGGCATTGGAACGTTCACGAAAAGCACTCGATATTGAACAAGATCTAACAGCCGTTCGAGACGCCGCAAGTTATGCGACGGATTCTTCGACTTAAATCAATTAAAATTGAGCATTTTGTTATTTGATGTAATTAGGGATGAACATAATATGACAAAATGCCGATATTCGCAGAATAATTTGAGAAAATTTATGGTGTTAAAGATTGAAAATTTTATATCCTGATTTGATAAACCTTATCGAAATAAGACGCAATTTTCAGTCATTTTATGACGATAATAAAACTAAAAAAACATGTAGTTAATCTTATTTGGAGACATTATGTTAGAACGGAATAATACTGCAACACTCATACTCGGTGTTAGTTTGATCTTAGGATTATCATCATTGGGCTTTCTTGTTGGAAATGCTGCACTATCTGTGAAATCATTAGAGCGTTCAGTGACTGTTAAAGGACTATCTGAACGAGAAGTTGAGGCGGATCTTGCAGCTTGGCCAGTGACTTTTCAAGTCGCAAGCAATGATCTTGATGAGGTATATCAATCTATCGAAGCAAAATCTTCAATTGTTAAAAAATTCTTAACCGACCATGGCGTGCCTGAAACTGACATTAGTTTCTCTCCACCCAACATAATTGATCTTTACGTTCAACAGTGGGGTGATCGTGCCAATATCAAATTCCGCTTTACCGGTAGTGGTGTAGTTACTGTACATTCTGAAAATGTCACTGCGGTTCGTGAAGCAATGTCGAATACTTTAGATTTGGGCAAGTTAGGTGTTGTTGTCGGTGGTGATCAATATTCAAATCAAGGATCTAATCAGTTCTTATTTACCGGATTGACTGAATTGAAACCAGGAATGATCGAAGAAGCCACCAAAAACGCCAGATTAGTTGCAGAAAAATTTGCACAAGATTCGGATAGTCGTTTAGGAAAGATAAAATCTGCAAGCCAAGGACAATTTTCTATCGAAGATCGTGATTCTACAACGCCACAAATCAAGAAAGTTAGAGTTGTTTCAACGGTTGAATACTATCTTTCAGATTGATCTTAAATAAGGTCATGATGAAACAGTTATAGTTTATATTCGACTTGAAAAAAAGGGGAGAACGGGGGCGCTGTTACTGATAGTCAATACGAAAGACAATTTAATATTTATATATTGAAGCCTTTGAAAAGACATTTATGAAGATGAACTTAATTCCTATATATTCATTGCGTTCAGTAAATAAGTCCTCTATTTGTGGTTTAAGAAAAAGGCATGAAATCAATGAGTACACAAATACAGATTATTCTAATTAGTTTATTACTTTTGACAGGATGTAGTGGCGCGATACCTAAATTAGGAATTGACAATGGCCAACTGATCCCCTGTTCATCTAAGCCCAACTGTGTGAATAGTCAGGCAATAGATGAAAAACACTATATCGAGCCCATTGTTACCTCTGAGACTTCATCCGAGGTAAAAAAGCATATCGTAGAAATACTTAATAAATTTAGAAACACAACAATTATGGTGACTGATAACAATTATATTAGAGCTGAATTCACTTCCACAGTGTTCCATTTTGTTGATGATGTAGAGTTTTACTTTCCTGATACAGAATCAAAAGAAATGATCATATATGCCCGATCAGCTTCAAGAATTGGATATTCAGATTTTGGTGTGAACCGAGAACGAATTGAAAAAATCCGTAGTAAATTGAAAATAATTAGCAAAGAAAAAATAGACTAAAAGGGATAGATTAATTCTAATGTTGCAGCTAGCGGTCTTTGTTTTTAAGTTCACTTATTTCTATGGGTTCTGAGCGATTTTTTATGGAGCCTCTCTTTAAGCAATGAACGACGTTATTGTTGTTATCGACTTCTAGTTCAGTTACAAGGAAATTTTTCTCTTTCAAACTGGATTATCCTAACCGTTTAATTTAAGCATTACAGAAGTGTAATTCGGCTTGACTGAAAGATAATGCAATAAAGAATCATTGTGGTTAGGCCATGTAATAACACACATTTTATTACCTCATTTTCCTTATTTTCCTTTAGGCATAAACAATCCTATAGAATAACAACTAATTCAACACAATCCAGTTGGCTTAAGATTTATGCATCTCCACTCCATTAATGTTTCTAAACCCAAACTAAGGCGTTTTGGCTTTAAGTTCTACTCAACCGCCTTTTTGAAAAAGCAGATCGACGGGCCTGTTATTTTGACAAAAGACAATCTTGTTGGGGATAAACAAGCCGACATAATGAACCACGGTGGCAATGATAAAGCTGTCTATGCTTTCTCAACTGAACATCACGACTATTGGAAACAAAAATTAGGTCTTGAGCATATAGGCTATGGCAAGTTTGGCGAAAATCTCTCAATTTCCGGATTAGACGAGTCTGAAATCGCCATTGGCGATCGAATACAAATCAATGACTGTATTCTAGAAGTTAGCCAGCCACGAATTCCATGTTATAAAATTAGTTTTGAATTTAAAGAAATGAGCATGTTAAACAGCTTTATTGCATATGCACATACGGGTGTTTATTTTCGAGTTATTCAAGCAGGCACTATGACAAAAAATAGCCCCGTTGAGGTTATTTATAAACATCCTGACAATATCACCGTCAAAAATTTATTCAGAGCTTATTTTGATAGCAAGTTTCCAAATCAAGAACAAGTAATTCGTACTGCAATCTCAATCCCAGAATTGGCAGAGGCATGGCGTTCTAAAATGGTCACTATTGTTCATCGAATCGACCTCCACCACCAACGTCAAAAGAAAGAAAAAAACAATAGGGATAAGACTTGATTGCTATATGATTTAGATATGAGACGCGCTAGAACTTTATCGGATTCGCCACCAGCAATACTCTTCTTCTAGATTCGTCATCGATCAACGTATCTTGTGCATAATTCTCGATGATGTTATTAATCTCTCTTAAATAAGGCATCAAACGTTCTTTGTCTTTTGCTTTAATATCATAATTATTTAATGTTCTTAATAATGCTATCGACGCACTATTTAAAGTCTGGTTATATCTTGGTAACTTATTATCGTTAGACGGTGCTAAGCCTAATTTTTCGATAATTTTTTGCACTACATCACCTTCGTATTTAAAAGCTAAGACATTATTTACACCAAATACTGTTTGGCATTGATTGATGAAGCCTTGATAATCTAAATGTTGAGAAAACCATTTGAAATCTAACATCTCAGCAAAAGATAAATCTTTGCCATAACAGGGATTATTGTCAACTTGTGGGTTGCGAATACATTGCTTGTAATAGTTTTCAATAAAGTCGAGTGGTTCCCGAAACCATGCCCATATTTCAATATCGAAGCATTTACCCAGCTCACCTAAAATATCTTTTGATTCGTCAGGAAAGTCCCACCAGTAATTATAAATACCTTCAGACGACAAGATGATAGTGTGAGTGTCTTTTTTGACTTGTGAGATTATGTTTTTGAAGTTTTCTAAAAAATTTTCCACGTGTGTGGTGATTAAGTTTTTCTCGAACCATTGGTGTTTAGGTGCGTTGGGGTTATGTACGCTTTTGTGATTATCAGGATAAAGAATGCCTTTTCTTCTGAGTTTTCCTTGCTTTTTATCGAGGTAGTTTTGAATGCTCGTTGTACCTGTTTTTGGCGTGCCAGCATGGATGATCAGCTTGAGTGATTGCTCTAGAGGTTTTAATAGCTCAGCTAGTTCGCTTGCAAAATGAACACTTGGTTTTTTCATGGCGGTAAATAACATACCTCTTAAAAGTAGGGGGTGTAAAATCAACGTTTTATTTTATTCTATACACTACAGCTTAAAATACTAGGGAGAAATGTGTGCTGAAGTCAGTAATACAGGAAGAAACCACTGGATGTGGCATTGCATCTGTTGCTAATATTTTGGGTAAAACTTATTCGGAAATGAAAGTGATAGCCAATGCTATGGGTATTTATGCTGACGATAAATTACTTTGGTCTGATACGCAGTATGTTAGGCAGATAATATCCAAATTCGACGTCGAACTTTCTGCCAATGAAATTCCATTTAAATCCTGGGACGCTTTACCTGATCTAGCATTTCTTGCCATCAAACATCACCAAGAAGATGCCAAAAACTTTTGGCATTGGGTCGTTTTTAAACGTATAGAAGGTCAGGCTGTTGTACTGGATTCAGCAAAATATCTATCATCTAATATTCGAACTGACTTTAATGATATGCAGCCTGAATGGTATATCGACGTTATAAAGTAACAAAAAGAGGATTATATTCGTTGGTAAACTGTCCGATTATGTTTTAGTCAGTCCCACAGATATCTACTTAATATGAGGTTATACTTAGTGCCATGATTCTAGATATTTCTATTAAGCTCCAATCCTGCATGTTAACTAATGACGGAAACTTATTATTCGAATCGGCCGTGTCGACCGCCTTAAACGGGCCTGGCGAACAAAAAAATAGCGGTTGTACTCCGCGAGGTTTACATAAAATTCGTGCTTTCATTGGTGCGGGCCAGCTTGAAAATACAGTATTTAAAGCTCGTCGACCTACGGGTGAAATATATACACCTGAACTAGGCAGACAATTTCCAAAGCGTGATTGGATCCTGACACGTATTTTATGGCTGAGTGGACTGGAATTGGGCAAAAATCGTTTAGCAAATGTTGATACAATGCAACGTTTTATCTACATCCATGGTTGTCCTGATAGTTTGCCGATGGGCGAGGCTTTGTCTCATGGTTGTATTCGTTTGCATAATAAAGATTTACTGACGCTATTTGATCTGGTTGTGCCAGGTACGCGTGTGTATATTCATGAATAAAGGGTTGGAGTATGACATTAGGCCCATTAATGGTCGATGTGCTTGGTTTGGAACTAAGCGAACAAGAACGTGACATATTGCGTCATCCACTGATCGGTGGAGTCATCTTATTTAGCCGTAATTACGAATCTCCCGAACAAGTGGCTGCATTAACTGCCAGCATTCGAGCCTTGCGTGAACCGCATCTGATTATTTCAGTTGATCATGAAGGAGGGCGGGTTCAGCGGTTTAGGAATGGCTTTACTCGTTTGCCGCCGATCGGTGCATTAGGAAAACACTATATGCAACATCCACATCAAACACTCGAATATGCTGAAAAAACGGGTTGGTTGATGGCGGCAGAATTACGTGCTGTAGGTGTTGATTTTAGTTTTGCACCTGTTTTAGATTTGGATTATGGCGTGAGTGAAATCATCGGCGATCGTGCTTTTCATCGTGATCCTGTAGCCGTGGCATCTATGGCTTATGCATATATTCAAGGTATGAAACGTGCTTGGATGCCTGCAGTCGGTAAACATTTTCCTGGTCATGGCGCTGTTGAGGTAGATTCACATTTAGGTTTACCGGTTGATTCCCGGCATTTTGAAGACATGATTCAAGCTGATATTTTACCGTTTAGTCGTTTATGTAAAACCGAATTAGCAGGCATTATGCCGGCACATATTGTTTATGAACAATGTGATAGTTTGCCCGCAGGTTTTTCACCCTTTTGGATAAAAGAAATTTTGCGGGATCGATTAGGCTTTCAAGGTGCAGTATTGAGTGATGATCTTAGTATGGAAGGTGCTGCCGTGATGGGTAACAGTCTAGAACGTGCAGAAGCGGCAATTGATGCTGGTTGTGATATGGTTTTAGTGTGCAATAAACCCGAGAGTGTCATTCAAGTGATTGATGGTTTAAAAGTAAAAGATGATGCGTTGAGACACATGCGACTAGTGCGTTTACATGGTCGTCATGGTATGGAAAGGGATGAATTATTTGCCAGTGAGCAATGGAAAGAAGCGGCAAATCTGCTATTGGAATACGCACCTGATCGGGAAAGAGCATTAATTTAGCATGGGATTAGCGTTAAAGATTTGTCTACTATTAGTACCCCTTATGGGCCTCAATATAAGTGTTAATGCCTCTCACCAAAAACTGGCTACATTTGTATCAGACGAAGAACAAAATATGATGGGTAAACGGCAAGCTGAAGTTATTGTCGATGGTATCTTAGGTCGAGGCATTAAGCCCGCCCCTGTAATTTTCCATAATAACTTGAGTTAAAAGATATGACCGCTGAGTTTGTCCATTTACATCTTCACACTGAATATTCTTTGGTAGATGGTTTAGTTCGTATAAAACCTTTGGTTGCTGCTGTAGTTGCTGCTGGTATGCCAGCTGTTGCAATTACTGATCAGCATAACTTTTTTGCGGCTGTAAAACTTTATACGGCTGCTCAAAGTGCTGGTTTGAAACCTATTTTAGGTGCTGATTTACGAATACGCGATCCTGATGATGCTAAAAAAAGTAGTCGTTGTGTACTGTTATGTCAGGATATGGTTGGTTATCATAACCTGTCTCGTTTGTTATCTCGCGCTTATATGGAAGGTCAACATCTCGGTGTACCGATGCTTGATCTAGCATGGTTGGATGGCCAAAGTGATGGTCTAATCTGTTTATCAGGCGGGCGTGATGGGATTTTTGGACGGTCTTTACTCAATAATTTACCCGATGAAGCTGACGTAATAGCTCAACATTGGCAGACATTATTCCCCGACAGATTCTACTTAGAGCTGGTTCGTACCGGTCGTGAAGATGAAGAACGTTATCTCAATGCGGCTTTAGATCTCGCTATTAAACATGACTTACCCGTCGTTGCGACCAATGACGTACGTTTTTTAGACACAGACAATTTTGAAGCCCATGAAGCCAAAGTGTGTATTAATGAAGGTCGTTTATTAGACGATCCACGCCGTCCACGCAATTATTCTCCCGAACAATATTTACGAACCCCTGCCGAAATGATTGCCTTGTTTAGTGATATTCCTGAGGCGATTGAAAATACCATTGAGATTGCTAAACGATGCAATCTTGAATTGATTTTAGGCGAACATTTCTTACCTGATTTTCCTGTACCGGAAGGCATGACAATTGCTGAGTTTTTCAGCCAAGAATCATATGAAGGTTTAGAACAACGTTTGCCAGTGTTATTTCCTGATCCAGATGTACTGTTAGATAGACGTCATGAGTATGAAGAGCGTTTGCAGATCGAGTTGGACGTTATTAATGAAATGGGTTTTCCCGGTTATTTCTTAATCGTTGCCGATTTCATCAAGTGGTCTAAAAATAATGAAGTTCCGGTTGGACCGGGTCGGGGTTCAGGTGCCGGTTCTTTAGTGGCTTACGCTTTAAAAATTACTGATATCGATCCGCTGCAATACGATTTATTATTTGAACGATTTTTGAATCCTGAGCGGGTATCACTACCAGATTTTGATATCGACTTTTGTATGGAAGGCCGTGATCGCGTTATTGAATATGTATCACAACATTATGGCCGCGATCACGTATCGCAAATTATCACCTACGGTACGATGGCCGCCAAAGCGGTATTACGTGACGTTGGTCGGGTATTGGGCTTTCCATATGGTTTGGTGGATGGTCTTGCTAAATTAGTCCCATTTGAAATTAAGATGACCTTGACTAAGGCGATGCAACAAGAGCCTTTGTTGAAAGAACGTTACGAAAAAGAAGAAGATGTTAAAACCTTAATTGATTTGGCTTTGCAGCTAGAAGGTTTGACACGTAATGTCGGTAAACATGCTGGTGGTGTTGTAATTGCCCCCAAAGCTTTGACTGAATACACGCCCATTTATTGTGAAGATAACGGGGCAGGTTTGGTATCGCAATATGACAAAGATGATGTCGAAAGTGTCGGTTTAGTTAAATTCGATTTCTTGGGTTTAAAAACACTGACTGTGATTGATTGGGCAGTGAAAAATGTGAAGGCGATGCTGCCAGCTGACCAAGCTGCAAAAATTGATATCACCAATTTACCACTAGATGATAAAGCCAGTTATGACTTGTTGAAACGAGCTGAAACAACGGCGGTGTTCCAGCTTGAATCACGTGGAATGAAAGAGCTAATTAAGCGCTTACAACCTGATACGTTTGAAGATATTGTGGCTTTAGTGGCCTTGTTCCGTCCTGGACCATTACAGTCGGGCATGGTTGATGACTTTGTCAATCGTAAACACGGTCGCGCTAAAGTAGATTATCCGCATCCTGATCTTGAGCCGGTATTAAAACCGACCTACGGCGTTATCGTTTATCAAGAACAAGTTATGCAAATCGCTCAAGTGTTAGCAGGATATAGCTTGGGCGGGGCGGACATGTTGCGCCGTGCGATGGGTAAGAAAAAAGCCGAAGAAATGGCACAACAACGTGCTTTATTTTTAGAAGGTGCTCAAAAACGTGACATTGATGAAAAGACAGCAGGTCCGATCTTTGACTTGATGGAAAAATTTGCTGAGTATGGCTTTAACAAATCTCATTCAGCGGCGTATGCACTTGTAGCTTATCAAACGGCATGGCTCAAAGCTCATTATCCAGCGGCCTTTATGGCGGCAGTATTATCGGCGGATATGGATAATACCGATAAAGTTGTTGGACTAATCGATGAGTGTCGAGATATGAAACTCAAGGTTCTTCCCCCCGATGTCAATCACAGTAAAATAAAATTTACCGTTGAAGATGATTCATCCGTTCGATATGGTCTGGGAGCGATTAAAGGTGTCGGTGAAGCGGCTCTAGCAGGCATTATTGAAGAACGTGATAAGGGTAAACCTTTTATCAGTTTGTTTGATTTTTGTCAGCGTGTTGATATGAAAAAAATCAATCGACGAGTGATGGATTCATTAGTTAAATCAGGCGCAATGGACTCTTTAGGCGGACATCGTGCAAGTCTAGCGGCGAGTTTGACCAAGGCCTTACAAATTGCCGATCAGCACCGTCGAAACCATGACAGTGGCCAAAATGATATGTTTGGTCTGATGATTGTAGATGAAGACACGCATATTGAAGAGCCTTTAAATGATGCACCACAATGGTCTGAAGAACAATTATTAATAGCTGAAAAAGAAACACTTGGTTTATATTTGAGCGGTCATCCTATCGATCGTTATATTGATGAGCTATCTAGATTTATTCCTAAGAGAATAAATGAATTAGATGCACCAGAAGCTAAAGGTTATCAACGTAATGAAATTCCGGTTATTACTGCAGGTTTGATAGTTGCCATTCGCACGATGAAAGGAAGAAATGGCGGCAGAATGGCATTTATAACTTTAGATGATCAAACTGCAAGATTAGAAGTGCGTGTTTTTGCTGAGGTTTATGAACAATATCAAGCATTATTACAACCCGATAAGCTCGTCGTAATGCAAGGTAAAATTGGTCAAGATAACTTTACAGGCGGTCTTGCTGCCACAGCTGACACAGTCTATGACATTACTCGAGCACGTGAAATGTGTGGTAAAACTTTACTGATAACAATAGATAATCAGTCTGGTGTGGGCAACTTAACGCAATTTTTACAATCAACATTATTGCCGTTTAAAGATGGTTTGATTACGGTTGAATTGGAATATATGAATCAAGCGGCACGTACTTTGATTCGATTAGGTGATGACTGGAAAATATCACCGAGTGACGAGTTAATTGCACAATTATCAATTTTACCAGCGGTCAGTGCTGTCAGAATGACATATTAATAACTAAAATGAGAAAGGGTCGATAGCGCATCATCGGCAAAAACGACATAATTCACTCGAGCATTTTCAGCAATAATAAGATAATTAAAGGCGAGATGATGATGGCGAAAAATCATCGTTATCTACTCGCTTATGGTGTGATAGCTTAGACTGAAAATACACGATTGATCACAAACCAAGATGTTTCATTGGTAGTGAATTATTTCAGATTACTGGATTAAATCAAAAAGAGAATTTGGCATGGACATAATACCCTACTTAAAATTGATGGCTGACAAAAACGCTTCGGATATGTTTTTGTGTACAGGAACGGAACCACAAATTAAAATTGAAGGTGCTATACGTCCTGTTGGCTCCCAGAAGATGATGCCTGGTGATATTAAAGAATTGGCATATAAAATAATGTCTGCGGAACAAGTCAGCGTATTTGAAGAAACGTTGGAAATGAATTTTGCCATTCCTCTAAAGAATGTCGGTCGATTCAGGGTGAATGTTTTTCTTCAGCGAGGTGAAGTCTCTATTGTTATTCGCTATATCCAAGCCCATATCCCACGTTTTACCGATATGAATTTACCTCCCATATTGGGCGATATAATTATGGAGAAAAGAGGCTTAGTATTGGTTGTTGGAGCCACTGGCTCAGGTAAATCAACCACCTTGGCAGCAATGATTGGCCATCGAAATCGAAACTCAGCGTCACATATTTTGACAGTTGAAGATCCGTTAGAATTTATTCATAATCATGAAAAATCGATTGTGCAACAGCGAGAAGTAGGTATAGATACATTGTCTTATGGTAATGCATTAAAAAATGCCTTGCGAGAAGCGCCAGATGTTATTTTGATTGGTGAGATTCGTGACATTGAAACCATGAAATTTGCTATTACCTATGCTGAAACGGGTCACTTATGTTTAGCAACTTTGCATGCCAATAATGCCAATCAGACTTTAGACCGTATTATGAATTTCTTTCCTGAAACGGCGCATCGTCAGCTGATGATGGATATTTCACTTAATATCCGTGCCATTATTTCTCAACGTTTATTAATTGGAACAATAACCAAGCTACGAGTCCCAGCAGTCGAGATAATGTTAAATACGCCGTATATTGCTGAATTAATTGCCAAAGGTAATGTCGGTGAAATTAAAAGGGCCATGACAGAGAGTAACGATGAAGGCATGGTGACCTTTGACCAAGCATTATTAAAGCTTTATTTAGAAGGTAAAATTACACTTGAAGAAGCAATCAGTAATGCAGATTCGAAGAATGATTTAAGCTTAGCTATTCGGATGGGTGGTAATACTGATGATGAGACTACTAACGAGCTGATATTGGGATAAAACGCTCAGGATTAAGCGTGTATAATTCACCGAAGATTTAAATTAAGGTATCAAAAAATGCAAGTAAATTTCTTAGACTACGAACAGCCTATTGCCGAATTAGAAGCAAAAATTGATGAGCTGCGTTATATGAGTAACGACAGTGATTTAAACATCACTGAAGAAATTCAAAAGTTAAAAGAAAAGAGTGAGTCGTTAACCAAATCGATTTTTTCATCGCTTACACCGTGGCAAACGACTCAAATGGCGCGTCATCCACAACGTCCATACACCTTAGATTATATTCATCGCATTATCACAGATTTTGAAGAGTTACACGGTGATCGTACTTATGCTGATGATTCAGCACTAATTACTGGAATTGGCAGATTAAATGGTCGCTCTGTTGTCGTTATAGGTCATCAAAAAGGGCGTGATACCAAAGAAAAAATTGCTCGTAATTTTGGTATGCCCAGACCAGAAGGATACCGGAAAGCTTTACGAATAATGAAAATGGCAGAACGTTTTGGAATGCCAGTTATAACCTTTATTGATACGCCGGGTGCTTACCCTGGGATTGGTGCAGAAGAACGCGGTCAGAGTGAAGCGATAGCCCGCAATTTATTTGAAATGTCACAACTTAAAACGCCAATTATTAGCACAGTTATTGGTGAAGGTGGTTCTGGTGGCGCATTAGCTATCGGCGTTTGCGACCATTTAATGATGTTGCAATACAGTGTTTACTCGGTGATTTCACCCGAAGGCTGCGCATCGATTCTATGGAAAAGTGCTGAAAGAGCCGCAGATGCTGCTGAAACACTAGGCATTACTTCTGCTCGGCTTAAAGGTTTTGGGCTAGTTGATCGTGTTATTGCTGAACCATTAGGTGGAGCTCACCGTGATGTCGATCAAATGGCGGAACGGGTTAGAGATGCGCTTGAACTTAAATTACGTGAATTAGAAGCGATGCCCATTGAAAGTTTGGTCGAGCAGCGTCAAAAACGATTATTAGGTTATGGTGAGTTTGAGGGCTAAGCGATCAACTTTGAATAATTATGTTGCATCCACAATCAATTGTTACCGAAATAATAAAGCGAGCCAGTGGTAAAAAAATCTGGTTAGCCTATAGCGGTGGTGTTGATTCACATGTTTTACTTCATATTCTGGCGACCAGTAACGCTGCGGAATTAGATGGTTTACGGGTAGTTCATGTTGACCATGGTTTACAAGCCAAATCTAAAGAATGGTCACAACATTGCGAATTAGTCTGTACAACCTTAAAAGTTAATTTTCATTATTTGAATGTAAACGTTAGCGACGTTGCAACATTAGGATTAGAAGCTGCCGCCCGTAGAGCTCGATATGACGCTATTGCGGCCCTAGTTAGTCCAGCAGATATAGTATTAACTGCCCAACATCAGCACGATCAAGCTGAAACCTTATTATTACAACTGCTGCGTGGTGCTGGACCTAAAGGTTTATCAGCAATGGCAATCGAGTCACAACTTAATTCTATTACGCTCATACGTCCTTTACTGGCAATAACGCAGGCTGATATTTTGGCTTATGCTAAAGAACACAAACTACGATGGATAGAAGATCCCAGTAATGTTGAAACGCGTTGGAATCGCAATTATATTCGTCATAAACTTTGGCCGCTCCTTGAACAACGTTGGCCAAGTGCAGCTAAAACGTTGAGTCGTTCTGCTCAACACTGCGCTGAAGCGAATGAATTAATGATGGAACTTGGCCAGCAAGATTTGTTGTTATTACAGACTCAAAAACATACTTTATCTATCACGGCCTTACTTTTATTATCACCAGCAAGACAACGTAATGTATTGCGTTATTACATTGAATTGCAGCAGTTTGTTTTACCTTCTACCACAAATCTACAGCGAATCATTGATGAAGTATGTTTGGCAGCGATGGATAAAATACCCCTGGTGACATGGCTAGGTGTTGAAGTACGACGTTATCAAGATGATCTTTATATTATGTCACCGTTAGCGTTACATAATCCTACCGAAGTCATTAAGTGTAATGGATTGCAGCCAGTCGAATTAGGTAATGGCAATTCGTTAAGTTGGCAAACTGTAAATGGGCAAGGTTTATCATCAAAAGCTATATCATGCAGTCTCAAGATAAAATTTCGTAGCGGTGGCGAACAGATTGTTTTGGCAGGACAGCAACAACATAAAAGCCTTAAACATTTGTTTCAACAATGGCGGGTACCGACTTGGCAGCGTGATCGTATTCCCTTATTGTTTTGTGACGATAAATTAGTTGCTGTTGTTGGCTATGGCATTGCAAATGGTTATGACGTAAAAGGGCAGGAACAAGGTTTTATTCCATCATTGATTAAATAGTAGTTAACGATATGTGACATTCAATATTTGTCATTAAACGTCGTAAAGTTTTACAACATAATGAGTAATCAACATGACGAGTAATACGGCGCTGCCAAATACATATAAGCCTGGATGTATTTGTATGCTGGCGATAGCACCTAGTTTGACACTGACAATCAACATTGCTACAACCATCACATCAAGCATCGCCCAACGACCATAATTATGCATCAAATGAAGTAGTTTTTTACGCTGGTGAAGGTGTATGGTCTTAGGGTGTAATAAATTAAACAATAATATTATTTTAGCGATTGGTAGGATTATGCTGAATCCACCGACAAGAATAAATAGCATAATATGACCTTGTTGCCATAATTGCCAAATTCCAGACACTATAGAAAATGAATGGTTGATCCATACTAACTGAGTAATGGTCATTATTGGGCTGACAAAGCCGACCAGTAAAAGAATTGATGCAATAATTAATAACAAGCGAAGCCATCGAGCTGTCATGCCTTATTCGCTATCTGAAGGAGCTTCCACGCGATCTTTCTTAGAAATATAGCGCGGTTTAGCATCATCTTTCTTTTTGATTTTATTTTTGCCAGTTTTAGATTGAGCAGCTAAGCCTTTCATTTTGGCTATGGTCAATTTATATTGAAGATGATATTCGATTCTATCTAAGCGATCTTTGTCATTATGTTCAACTAAATTAATGGCAACACCGGTTTGAGCAGCACGTCCAGTGCGACCAATTCGATGAATATAAATATCGCCTCTAAAAGGCAAGTCATAATTAATAACATGGCTAATATTGGTCAAATCTAAACCACGTGAAGCAACATCAGTTGCTACCATCACTTTAATTTGGCCGATACGAAATTTTCGTGTTTTATCTAAACGTGTGGCTTGATTGAAATCACCATGCATTACCTGTGCAGAGACATTTTTTGATTGTAACCAGTCGGTAATTTCTTCTGCACGTTCTTTTTTATTACAAAATACAATAGCACTAGTACAAGTTGGATCATTAATACTTGCTAGCAGTAAGGCCTGTTTATGCTCTTTATTATCAGCAAAATAGACTAATTGGCTAACTTGATCTGATTTTTCGTTTGCCGCATTGATTTGGACTATTTCAGCATCAGTTAAAATTTCTTCAGCAAAGATTTTCACACCTGAACCAGCAAGTGTGGCTGAGAATAAACAGGCCTGAAAACCGTTAGATATAGTACCAAGTAATGTCATTACATCTGGACCTTGGCCCATATCAAGCATACGATCTGCTTCATCAATAATGACCATATCTATATCAGATAAGTCGATAGCTTCGTCGGCAACTAAGTTTAATAATCGACCCGGAGTTGCGATGATAATGTCGCAGGCATTTTGTAAAAATTCAGCTTGTTTATATTGTGAAAAACCACCAGTAACAATCGAAGTATTAATGTCGAGTTGCTTACTCAATTGCTTAACGACGTGTTGAATTTGAAAGGCTAATTCTCGGGTTGGTGCTAAGATTAAAATACGAGGAAATCTGTCTTTTTCTCGACTGGGCGTATCAATAAGCATTTGTAATGCAGGTAATACAAATGCAGCTGTTTTACCTGTGCCGGTTGCTGCGCCAGCTAGAACATCTTTACCTTGTAAAATAAAAGGAATGGCTGCTTCTTGTACCGCAGTAGGTATTTTAAAATCAAGGCTGTTGAGTGCGTTTAATAGGGCATCATCGAGGAAAAGGTCATCAAAAGTCATAGGTAGGTACTTATTTAATATGATAGGCGACAATGTCGTTAGACATCATAATTGGAATGATTACCAGTTTTTGTTTTTTCAAAACTGTAAGATCGGCGCTGCCTGGTTCGAGATCAACCAACGTAGTACTTTCGCCGTTTGGCATGATATGGAACAATTTACCAATCATCCAATCTGTCACAAGATAATTACCTTTGCCATCTGACGCTAAGCCATCAAGATTGCCGACGGGTGTTTTACTCCCTAGGCTTTGAATTTTCTTACCTGTGATATCAATTGTTTTTAAATGACCGGGAATTGCAGTGGCAAAACCATCAGTCATCTTGCCCCAACTTGCTACAATCAGTTTATCGCCTTCGACTAATAAACCATTTGGAAATTCTAGAGCGTCATCATGTATCCAAGGTTCAAATTTGCCATCTGATAAGCGATGAATGGTATTGGTCAGCATGTCTGACACATAGACATTACCCGCCGCATCAGCAGCAACATCATTTAAAAATTTAGCATCGCTGACAAGGTAGCGTTGAATGATATTTTTATGCTTAATGTCGATGACGACTAATTGATTTATGTCTGCGACATACAATGTGTCACCAATAAGCGCTAAACCTTTCGGTGCATCTAGGCCTGTTAACCAATGTTGTTCGATAAGTTTTCCATCAACCGATAGCTGTGAGATATAACCATTACCATCTGCTTTAAGTGGTTCGCCGTTCACATTAGATACAAAAAGTAGATTGCGTTGTAAGTCATAGACAACCGATTCTGGTTGTTGAAACACTTTTTCAGTTTTCCATGCCAGATCTAAACTAGGAGTGTCAGCAGATGCTATAACGGGTAAGAGTATAAATAGTAAGCTTAACAAACGAATAGGAATAGTTTTCATAATAATCTCGAGCAATAATTTAGGGTCATAATAGCAGTTTTTTGGCGGCCAATAGTTTGTAAAGTCGCTGAGTAATACATAATGTGATTAAATCTAAAATGATTTATTTCTAGATTTGATTAACAACCATAAAAAGAAAGGACCACCAATCAGAGTTGTGATGACACCGACAGGGATTTCAGCGGGTGCAATAATCAATCGAGCAATCGTGTCACAGATAATTAAAAAGCAGCCGCCAAATAGTAATGTTGCGGGGGTAAGCCAACTGTGATCACTGCCAATTAAAAGCCGACACATATGTGGCACCATCATACCAATAAATCCAATCGGTCCACATAAAGCAACAATAGCACCTACGCATAGAGAAGTTACAAAGAATAAAAGATAACGTGTTTTTTGAACGGCAAGTCCACGGCTAAGGGCAATATCATCGCCTGCCATTAGGAGATTAAGCTCACGGCTTAACCATAGGATAACACCAATACAAACACTCACAAATGGTAGTAATTGCAACACATCACGATAACCTACTGTTGTTAAACTACCCATAAGCCAGCGTAAGATTTGGAATGAATCACTGATATTACTCATATATTGGGTAAATAATATAAGGCTAGAAAAAAAGAAGCTGATGGCAACACCAGTAAGTAGTAATGTTTCTGATGAAAATCCACTGCGTAATCGACTAATGCTATAAACAAAACTGATAGTGATTAAAGAGCCAATAAAGGCTGAAAACGTACTACCATCGATACTCATTATCGAAAAACTAAAACCAAGAACGACATAAAGAGCCGCACCAAGTGAAGCACCGCTGGCCACGCCAAGCGTAAAAGGTGTTGCTAAAGGATTACGGAACATGGCTTGAAATACCATCCCACAAACAGCTAATCCTGCACCAGCGATAAAGGCAAATAAGATCCGTGGAATGCGAAGTTGAGTAAGAATATGCTGCTGAATATCAGGATTTGTGGAGCTATTAAGTCCCAAAAAAGGACTTATCAGTAAAACGGCAATTGTTACCACTAGAATTAATAGTAAGCTATTAAAAGGCTTCATGAGATTTCACCAGCGAGTTCGCAAGGTAATGCCACCATTGCACCGGTTTGTGGATGAGCAGTGAATACGAACTGTTGATCATAAAGCGCTTGTAGATGAGACGTTTTTAAGATCTCGGCTGACGGTCCGTACCACAATATTTTGCCATGTTTAAGAGCCAAAATATGTTTGCTGTGATGGGCAGCATGGTTCAAATCATGGCTGACTTCAATAATGCTGATGTTGTGCTGTTGATTGAGTTGACGAATAAGTTGGTGCATTTCAACTTGATGATGCGGATCAAGAAAGCTGGTCGGTTCATCTAACAATAATAATGGTGTTTGTTGACATAAGGCCGCGGCAATCATGACGCGTTGTGATTCGCCACCACTTAAGGTTTGCATCTGTCGTGATAAAAAATCAGCGATCTTGGTGATATCAATAGCGCGATCCATTGCTTGCTTATCAGCTAAGGTCCAGTCTGAGAAAGCAGAATGATAAGGAAATCGCCCCATTTTAATGAAGTCGATAACACTAAAATTCACTTGACGGCCATGCGCTTGAGGCACATAACTAATGTGTTGGGCACGCATTTTTTGACTTAGTTGTGATAGTGGTTGTTGATTGAGCGTAATTTCACCAGATGTCGTTTTGACTATGCCCATCAATGCTTTTAATAAAGTACTTTTACCTGCACCATTGGGTCCTAAAATACATAGATAGTCACCTTGATTAATATCAAAACTGATATCGGAAATTAATATTTTACTTGCTACCTCTACATGCAGCTGATGAACATTTAATATACCGTTCATAGTGCACTCGTTTCCCAATCGACTTCCGGGTGAATTAAGCGGGCTAATTGCTCAAGTAATAGAAAAATACGAGGGCCCGGAATGGTGGCATAGTTTTCTTCGATGAGGTGGATACGCTTATTTTGTATGGCATCAACATATTTTAAGTTATTCCACTGATGCATTACCTGAACAAGATCCGAATTGTGATCTTCTGCTTCTGGATAAATATCAATAATAACTTGTGGATTGAGTTGCATGATGCCTTCTACAGATAGAGATGGCACATTAGGTTGTTGTGCTTGATAGGCATTTTCACCACCTGCAAGGTTTATTAAATCATTATAAAAATCATGCTGGCCAGCAATAAAAATTTGTTTCATGTGTTGAGAATCAATGCTGTGACCCATCGTTATCATTACTCTAGGACGAGCTAAACCTTTTGTTTTTTTGGCAATAAAGGCTATTTTTTGATTGATTTTATTGAGTAATTCGTCGGCTTGTTGTTGATGTTGCGTCTGTTGACCGATAACTTTTATAGTCTGTTTTATATCCTCTAAAGAGCTATTAAGAACAGGTAGCGTCTGAACATTGAGCTGCTTTAATTGTTCAACAACACGTTGTTGATTGGCGAGCATAATAACTAAGTCAGGTTGCAGAGAAATAATCGTTTCGAGGTTAGGATTAATAAATCCGCCTACTTTGGGTAGCAAATTGACTTCAGGAGGATAATCACAGTAATCAGTGACACCGACAACTTTGTCACTCAAACCTAAAGCAAATACAGTTTCGGTAATGCTGGGCGAAAGACTAATAATGCGTTGTGGTGTCTTACTGGATGATATTTCTGGGCTAGATTGGGAATTAATACCGATCACTGCCACAACAAAAATAATCAAAAATAAAAAAAGCGGCCAAAATCGGCGCATTTTTTAACCCCTTAAAGACAAAAAATCCCATTATAATAGCCGATCTACAACAAACCTTGAGAAATATATGAAGCAGTTACAGCAAGTTTTTGATTCAGCTGAATGTTTGTATTCGATGACAGAGATAGATGCGGCTATTGAACGCGTTGCCACGACACTCACAACACACTACGCCGATGTTAATCCATTATTGCTGTGTGTGATGAATGGCTCCGTTATTACAGTGGGACATTTACTACCAAAACTGCCTTTTTTATTAGAGCTCGATTATATACATGCCAGTCGTTATGGCGATAAAACCGTAGGGGGTGAGTTAACATGGCATCATTCGCCACTTACGACAATGATAGACAGAGATGTGCTGTTAATTGAAGATATCTTTGATGAGGGTGTTACCTTGCAGCATTTAAGACGCTATTGCGAACAATCAGGTGCTCGGACGGTAAAATGTGTGACATTAATTGAGAAGATACATGATAATAAAGTGGGTACGCCACCTGAATTTGTCGGCTTAACCGTGCCTAATTGTTATGTATTTGGTTTTGGCATGGATTACCAAGGTTATTGGCGAAACGCACCGGGGATATACGCTGTTAAGGATGATGAATAATGGTTAAGCTCGCCATCATTGGCGGTACAGGATTAAGTGCTCTAGATGGGTTGAATACTGTCGAACAGCATGTCGTATCGACACCTTTTGGATTGCCGTCTAGCGATATTTTAGAAGGCGAATTACATGGTAAAACAGTATTTTTTTTGCCGCGACATGGCGTTAACCACACAATTCCACCGCATAAAATTAACTATCGCGCTAATCTCTGGGCTTTGCATTATTTAGGTGTTGAACGCATTCTTGCTGTAGCAGCAGTCGGCGGTATACGAGAAGATTTAGCGCCTTCAATTTTAGCGTTACCCGATCAAATTATTGATTACACTTATGGCCGAGAACATAGTTTTTATGGTGATGATTTTTCAGTCGATAATCATATTGATTTTAGTTATCCTTACGATGAAAATCTTCGTCAAAGATTATTGCAGTCAGCACTTAATATTGGCATAAATATCATTGATGGTGGAACCTATGGTGCAACGCAAGGCCCACGGTTAGAAACTGCAGCGGAAATTAAACGAATGGCACAAGACGGCTGTGCAATGGTGGGAATGACTGGTATGCCTGAAGCAGCACTATCTCGCGAGCTGAATATTGCATATGCGAGTTGTGCATTGGTTGTGAATTGGGCTGCTGGACTGGGCGATGGTTTGATTACGATGACTAATATCGAATTGACATTAGCTGACGGCATGACACAAGTTAAGCAGATCCTTGCTGAGTTTATAAGTTCACAATAGTGTAATTTTCGATTGCTGACAAAGCTTGGAAGGTTAACTTAATCTGCTTGCACACCAGCAGGTGTTTGAATAGGCGTGATCTTTAATAGCGCACCCATTTTTGGGTGATCAAAAAAATCTAATTCATTACTACGAATGCGACGAGATTCTACTAGGTGTGGGTTGTTTGGTGCATTGCTATTTGGGCCAATAGACGAGCTACCAGACCCACTATTAACCTGACTCGCATTTTGTTTTAACCACAAATTTACTGATGCATGCAGATAACTCGCTTTATCAAGAAGAACGGTACCTTCAATTAAACCATCTGCTGAGGCTATTTTGACAGCCTTAGCGCCGCCTTTTCTCATAATATATTGTTGCCAAGACTGGTGATAATGAACGCGATATTGCGATGAACTACTTAAACGTGAAGCAGTCGAATTCAAAGTGCTGTTTGATGCGGGCTGAATATATGCGTTAGACATGCCAGGCACTAAACTTGCTGATATGACATTGCCTGACATCGCTGGCCATTGTTCATCAGCACCATTACTAAGTTGCTCAAATACAACTAATTCAACGTGATACCACTGATCAGCATAAGACTGAATGCTGACGAGCATTAAAGCAAACACAATAATAATACGAGTGGCAGAAAGTAATTTCATGGTTAATTTACAGTAAATAATAGTGTGCTTATTGTCAGGCTTTAAGCGGTAAAAGTCCAAGCATTATCAATATGCGTTATGATTAAGCTTACAATTTTTGTCATCAAAACTCAGGAGACACCACATGGCAGGTTTTTCAGCATTTGTACTGTTTTTTTTAGTACTCGCCGTCATTATAATACTAATGGGCGTGAAAGCTGTTCGGCAAGGACGCGAATATACCGTTGAACGTTTTGGACGTTATACACGTACCTTAAGACCAGGATTTAATGTAATTGTCCCTGTTCTAGATACTATCGGTGCAAAAATCAACATGATGGAGCAGGTTCTTGACGTAGAATCACAAGAAATTATTACCAAAGACAATGCGATGGTTCGCGTTGATGGTGTGGTATTTTTTCAGGTTGTTGATGCAGCCAAGGCAGCTTATGAAGTCAGTGATCTGCACAATGCGATTTTGAATTTGACACAAACAAATATTCGTACCGTTATGGGTTCTATGGATCTAGATGAGTTGTTGTCGAAACGTGATGAAATCAATGCACGCCTATTAAGCGTAGTTGATGATGCGACAACGCCTTGGGGCGTTAAAGTAACGCGTATTGAGATTAAAGATATTGCTCCACCAGCTGATTTGGTCGAAGCGATGGGCCGTCAAATGAAAGCTGAACGTGTCAAACGTGCCAACATTCTTGAAGCAGAGGGTCTTCGTCAATCGGCTATTTTGAGAGCTGAAGGAGAAAAAGCATCGATAATGTTAGATGCAGAGGGCCGCAAAGAAGCTGCTTTCCGAGATGCTGAAGCACGCGAACGTTCTGCTGAAGCAGAAGCCCGTGCTACCTTTGTAGTTTCAGAAGCCATTGCTAAAGGTAATATTCAAGCGATCAATTATTTTGTCGCCCAAAAATATGTTGAAGCTATTAAAGATATGGCCTCAGCAAGTAATAGCAAAGTGGTATTTATGCCGCTTGAATCAAGTAGTGTCATTGGTTCTTTAGGCGGTATTGCGGAGTTGGCGAAAGAAGCCTTTAAGAAGGAAAGTTAACAATGGAATTATTTGTACCTGATTTTTGGCATTGGTGGATTGCTGCTGTTGCTTTTATTATCATTGAGATGTTGGCACCTGCATTTTTTGCCTTATGGCTGGGGGTGGCTGCGTTTATAACCGGTCTTGTTATATATTTCATGCCCGAAATGCCATGGGAATATCAGGTATTTATGTTCGCTATATTTTCGGTTATCAGCATTATTGTTTGGAAAATATATTATAAAAACAATCCACTTAGCTCAGATGAACCGTTACTAAATCGTCGAGGCGAACAATATGTGGGGCGAATTATTACCCTGAATGTGCCTATTGAAGATGGGCAAGGCAAAGTAAAAGTAGATGATTCAACATGGAAAATTGAAGGTATAGATTGTCCGGCCGGCACCAAGATAAAAATTGTGAGTGTCAATAATGTTGTATTTCAAGTTGAGATTGTTCAATAGACTATTATGACCAAATTTTTTAACACTGGTATGAGCCAGCAGCAATTCTTAGATGAATATTGGCAAAAAAAGCCGTTATTGATTAGGCAAGCATTTGTTGATTTTGAATCACCGATTAGTCCAGAAGATTTAGCTGGCTTAGCCTGTGAGCCAGAAATTGAGTCACGGCTGATTGAAGAAAATGGTCAAGATGGGCCGTGGCAAGTAACAAATGGTCCATTGTCAGAAGATGACTTTGGCCGCTTGCCGGCTACTCATTGGACAATGTTAGTACAAGATGTCGATAAACATTTACCTGAACTGCAATATATATTAGATCCCTTTCGATTTATTCCTGATTGGCGGCGTGATGACCTAATGATTAGTTATGCGCCGGAACATGGCAGCGTAGGCCCTCATACTGATGGTTACGATGTGTTTTTATTACAAGCTCTAGGAACTCGTCGCTGGTATGTTAGTGATATGCCAGTCATTAATGCAGCCATCATTGATGGTCTTGATGTGCAAATATTAACTAAATTTACACCCGATCAAACATGGGATTTACAACCTGGAGATATGTTATATCTGCCGCCTCATTTCGCCCACCACGGCGTGGCGATGAATGATTGTATGACGTTTTCCATTGGTTTTCGTTCACCATCACAAATAGATATGTTGGATGCTATAGTCAATTCTATGCTGGAAGAGGGTCTTGGAAAAATGAGATATAACGATTCAGATTTGACGTTATCATCACATAGCGCAGAAATAGATGCTCAGGCGATTGCTAGGCTGAAAGTGATGTTACATCAGGCGATTGATGATGCTCAACCGATTTTAGCCAACGCACTAGGAAAATTCGTAACTGAAACTAAGGGCAGTTTAACTGCACTAGTGGAAGAATCTTTTACTGACTTACCAACCATTGATGAACTTAGTGGATTATTTGAACAAGGTGATGTATTACAAAGAAATGTCTATTGTCGTTTCGCATGGACGACGGATGAACATGGCGGTCAGTTATTTCTAGCCGGTGAAGCTTATTCTGTTAGTGTCAAATCTGTCACTCATTTAGCGAGGCTAACTGAACAAGACGAATTAACAATTACTGATTGGCAGCAGTTAAAACAGAATCCGCAAATTGCTAGTTTATTATGTCAGCTTATTGCTGAAGGTGGTTGGTCATGGTTGTGATGACAATTACTGCTTAACACAACACTAATCTTATTTAGCAACTCTGAGTAATATTTATGAATGCTTTAAGGCCTTTAGCAATGTCTTTATTTAACATCATGCGCAACGTTTACTTATAAAAATTAACGATAGATTAATTACAAAAAAACGATGAGAAAATACATTCCGTCTAAGCGATTAATTTAGCTGTGATTGGAATAGCAATTTTTTATTGATAGATGACGAGCGATTATTTCAACATACCGCGAATATTAGATAAATGCGCTTTGCCGCGCTCTTTACGTTCTTCTGGATCTACCTTTGATTTCTCACTCATCCACACTAAATCTTCGGGTGGTAATTCGCGTAGAAATCGGCTTTCTACACATTCTATTTTTTCACCATAACGCTTCCGTGAGTTTGCTAAGGTGAACACTAGACTGCGTTGAGCACGAGTAATACCAACATAAGCTAGACGACGTTCTTCTTCGATGCTATCTTCTTCAATGCTGGTTCGATGAGGCAGTATTTCTTCTTCCATACCAATAATGAAAACATGAGGAAACTCCAAACCTTTAGCAGCATGTAAAGTCATTAAATGTACTGCATCAGTTTGATTTTCATCTTCTTGTCGTTCGAGAATATCCATTAAAGTTAAACGTGAAGCAATGTCACCAATACTTTGCTCGACAGTATCATTATCAATGATGCGAGCAATCCAAGTTAATAATTCTTCAATATTGTCCATCCGACGAATAGCTTGATTAGGATCGCCGGTCACTTCTTCTAACCAAGCTCGATAATCAATTTCTTCAATCATATCGCGAATGGCTTCCATCAAATTACCACGTTTGGCACGATCAGCAATATCGATTAACCATTTAGTGAAATGTTCGAGTTTAGCCATCGCTTTGTCTGATAATTGTTCTGCTAAACCCATTTCAAAACAGGCTCCAAACATGCTGGTGTTTCGTTTAGAGGCATAGTTACCGACGGCTTGTAAGGTGCTGGTGCCAATACCACGCCGTGGCGTATTAATAACTCTTAAAAAAGCATTATTGTCATCTTGATTCGCTAATAGTCGAAGATAAGCCATAATGTCTTTGACTTCGACCCGTGAGAAAAATGACGTGCCACCCGATAGAAAATAAGGCATATTATGTTCGCGTAAAATACGTTCTATTGGTCGAGATTGATGATTACTACGATATAAAATGGCATAATCTTTAAAATTCCCTTGATTTTTTAACTTGTGATATAGCAGCTCAGAGACCACTTTTTCTGACTCATGTTCATCATCACGACAACCAATCACCCGAATCGGATCGCCTTCACCCATTGCACTCCACAATTTTTTTTCAAAAATATGTGGATTATGGCTAATTAGCTGATTGGCAGCACGTAAAATGCGTCCCATTGATCGATAATTTTGTTCGAGCTTAATCAGCTTAAGCCGTGGAAAATCTTGTTGTAGTTGCAGCAAGTTTTCTGGACGAGCACCTCGCCATGAATACACCGATTGATCATCATCGCCTACTACAGTGAGTGCTTCGCGAATACCCACTAACTGTTTGACCAATTCATATTGGCAACCATTAGTATCTTGATATTCATCGACTAAAAGGTAGTGAATACGTGCTTGCCATTTTTTTAACACTTCGGAGTGTTCGCGGAAAAGTAGAACGGGTTTTAAGATTAAATCATCAAAATCGACTGCATTATAGGCTTTAAGTGCTTCAACATAGCGCTGATAGACTTTGGCGGCTGATATTTGTTGTTCATCTTCAGCAATAGTCATCGCCTGCTCTGGCAGTATAAGTTGGTTTTTCCAGTCTGAAATTTGCCACTGACATTTCTCAGCATGTTCACTATCGGCGGCAAAATCGCGGCCCATTAAGTCACGTAGTACCGCTAAACTATCTTGAGCATCAAAAATTGAAAACCCAGGTCGGTAGCCAAGATGAGCATGTTCTTTGCGTAAAATATTGAGACCTAGAGTATGAAAGGTTGACACCATCAAACCACGGGCTGAGGCATTACGTGCAGCCATCATTTCTGCAACACGACTTTTCATTTCACGCGCGGCTTTATTAGTGAATGTCACCGCTGCAATATTTCGAGCCTTGATGCCGCATTGCTCAATTAAATAAGCAATTTTTCGGGTGATAACCCGTGTTTTACCACTGCCGGCGCCGGCTAATACGAGTAAAGGTCCATCTACATGACGCGCAGCTTCCCGTTGCGGTGGATTCAGATCATGCATTAATGTTAAGTATTCCTTGTTTCGAGGCGTCGATAGCCTATGGCTTCACTAAGATGTGCGGTTAGAATTTGATCAGAATCAGCTAAATCAGCAATTGTTCTGGCGACTTTTAATATGCGGTGATAGGCGCGAGCCGATAGACCAAAACGATTAATTGCATGTTCCAATAATTGATAGTTGCTTTCACTTAAGGTGCAGTAAATGTCTAATTCTTTATTTTCTAACATAGTATTTGTTTTACCAGCTCGCACCAATTGTTTTTGTCGTGCCTGTAATACTCGTTTTGCAACAACGGCACTTTCTTCTTCTTTGTCACTGTCTTGTGCTGGTCTTAGCATTGATTTAGCCACTGGCGGCACCTCAACCAACATGTCAATGCGGTCCATTAATGGGCCAGATACCCTAGCCCGATAGCGGCGTACTTGATCCTCAGTACAGTGACAGCGACTTTCGCCTAAATAACCACAAGGACAAGGATTCATAGCAGCTATCAGTTGAAACCGAGCTGGAAATTCAGCTTGATTAGCCGCTCTGGAAATCGTTATTTTACCTGACTCAATCGGTTCACGAAGTACTTCTAATACTTTACGATCAAACTCTGGTAACTCATCTAAAAATAATACACCATTATGCGCCAGTGATATTTCTCCTGGACGAGGTTGACTACCACCGCCTACCATTGCAACGGCAGAAGCCGTGTGATGAGGCGAGCGAAAAGGGCGCTGCCGCCATTGTTCGACTTTAAAACCTTGCGCCGAAATTGAATGTACCGTCGCTGTTTCTACCGCTTCTTGTTCGGTCATTTCTGCCAATATACTGGGTAAACGACTGGCGAGCATTGTTTTACCTGTTCCTGGAGGGCCACTGAAAATAACACTATGCGATCCTGCTGCAGCGATTTCTAAGGCACGCCTTGCATGAGATTGACCGCGTACATCAGCCAAATCAGGATAATTGATTTCAGATTTGACTTGTTCATTTAATGATAACGGTAATCGTTGCTGACCAAATAAATGTGCACAGACTTCCAATAAATGACTCGCTCCATAACTTGTTGCATTATCAATTAACGCTGCTTCATCGGCATTGACCAAGGGTAAAATTAGTTCATTCTTTGCTTGTGATGCAGCCAATATCGAGGGTAGTACCCCACGCACTGCTCGCAATTCACCGGTTAATCCTAATTCACCAATAAACTCCTTATTAGCTAAACTGGCAAGAGGTAATTGATTCGATGCTGCCAAAATACCCAAGGCAATGGGTAAATCAAAACGACCACCTTCCTTAGGCAAATCTGCTGGAGCCAAGTTAATTGTGATCCTTTGTTGTGGAAAATTAAATTGCGAGTTCAACAAGGCAGATCGCACCCGGTCTTTACTTTCTTTAACCGCCGTCTCGAGCATTCCTACTATTGACAAGCTAGGTAGGCCGTTCGATATATGAACTTCAATTGTGACTACGGGTGCATCTATTCCCGTAATCGCTCGGCTATAAACAGTCGCGATACTCATTGGATATCCATGTCCAAATAAATTCCCTTATTAATCAGGTCTCAAGTAGGTTTTTTTTCGTTCTAATGGAATATTTTTTAATCCAAATAAGTACAGCAATAATCAACTAATTCAGTAATTTTCAAATCAAATGATGAATCACTAGGTACATTAAACGACTCACCGCCTTTAATGTTTAACCATACGGTTGTACCATCTAAGCGATACATTAATGCACCCGCTAAAATTTCCATCAACTCTGCTTTAGATGTGCCAAAGGTGTAATCGCCAGGCATCATAATACCCAGTGTTTTAGTTGAGCCATCAGCAAAAGTCACTGCTCGGCTGGTGACGTTTCCATTAAAATAAACGTTAGCTTCGCGGGTGACAGTGACATTGGTAAATTCTGACATAAAGTTCTCTTAATTTTTAGGTGCGGATTCTAATTCAGCGACACGTATCGCCAAGGCTTCTAATTTTTCACGGGTACGATGAAGTACTTGGGTTTGAATATCAAATTCTTCACGTGTAACTAAATCTAATTTAGCAAAGGTTGCACTCATTGCAGCGCGAACATTTTTTTCTACATCAGCTTGAATGTTAGTAAAGCCAGACGGCAATGCATTGGTAAATGATTGCACGACTTCTTCAAATTTTTTGGTATCTATCATGATTATCTCCACATTTGTGACTGAAGTATATTCTACGGCAAAGCGGGGTAGACTAAAACGAAATGATTATTTTTCAGTAACGGTTCGTGTTTTTTGTTGGCGACGAAATTCATCACACAAATGTGAGACTAAGCAGGTTTCACAATGCGGTTTTCTGGCTGTACAGACATATCGTCCATGAAGAATAAGCCAATGATGAGCATCTTGCATAAATTCATCAGGAATCACTCTCATCAAACGATCTTCAACAGCTCGGACAGTCTTGCCCTTAGCTAAGCCTGTTCGGTTACCTAATCGAAATAAGTGTGTATCAACTGCAATGACTGGATGTTTGAAAACGGTATTTAGAATGACATTAGCCGTTTTACGACCGACGCCGGGCAAGGCTTCAAGCGCCTGCCGATCATCAGGTACTTCACCATTATGTAAGTCAAGTAACTGCCGACAGGTTTTAATAACATTTTCAGCTTTACTGTTAAATAAACCAATGGTTCTAATATAGGGCTTTAAGCCTTCAACACCTAAATTTAAAATAGTTTGAGGCGTGTTGGCGATGGGGTAAAGCTTAGCCGTCGCTTTATTAACGCTCACATCTGTTGCTTGCGCCGATAAAATTACCCCGATTAATAACTCAAAGGTACTCGTTGAATTTAGCTCAGTAGTAGGCGCAGGGTTGTGCGCCTTAAGTATGCTGAAAAATTGATGCCTTTGTGCTTGATTCATGCGTTAACAGGTAATGAGTCGACCACTGCGAGCTTGGCTTGCTTCACTTTTTGACGTGCATCAATGACATTTTTTAAGGCAACAATTAATCCGAGGCCAATAAACGCACCGGGTGGTAATAAAACCATTAAAAAGCCACGGTAATTATCAAATAAAACAATAGAAAGGTTACGAGCACCTTCACCAAACATTAGATGTGCTTCGCTTAAAATAGTGCCCTGACCTATAAGTTCTCGCATTGCGCCTAGTAATACAAGAACAGCGGTAAAGCCCAACCCCATCATTAAACCATCGACAATTGCTGGACCTACTGGATTTCTAGCAGCAAAAGCTTCAGCACGGCCTATAATGGCACAATTGGTTACGATTAGCGGTATAAAAATACCCAGTATCAAATAAAGCTCATGAAACCAAGCATTCATCGACAATTCGATTGCTGTCACGATGGAGGCAATAATCATTACAAACACAGGCAAACGCGCTTCATCAGGGATCTGTCTACGCAACATAGAGATTATGCCGTTGGAAGCCACTAGCGTTAATGTTGTGGCTAAACCTAAACCTAAACCGTTAATAGTGGTATTGCTCACAGCGAGTAAAGGACATAAGCCGAGCAATTGCACTAGCGCTGGGTTATTTTTCCATAAACCATCACGAATAATGGGACCATAGACTTCATTCATTATTTAGTCTCCTTAAACAATTCATCACCATTTTGTTCAAAAAATTGTAGTGCGCTTTTTACAGCAGTAACGACGGCACGAGGGGTAATAGTTGCTCCTGTAAATTGATCAAATTCACCACCATCTTTTTTCACAGCCCATTGCGATTCGATTGGTTTAGCGAGTGATAAGCCTTTAAATTGTAGAATCCAATTGGTCTTTTTCTCATCAATTTTATCGCCCAATCCCGGTGTTTCTTTATGATTAATGACTCGAACACCCGCTAAAGTGCCATCGTAATAAACACCCACCAGTAATTTAATTGAGCCGCTATAGCCATTGGGCGCAATGCTAGTAAATACTGCGGCAACAGGTGCGCCATCTTTGCGAGCACGATAGACGATGGTCTCTTGTTTAGTGGCTAACTGCTGGGTTTCTGGCAGGGTAATAGTGTCGGTTAAAATATCATTGTTATATTCATCACTGTTTACTAAGGCATTAATGGCTGCGAGTAATGATAATCTTTCATTATCAATAATTTTATCGTGTGTGTAGGCTTCAGTAATCGCTACCAAACTCGTGGCGCCAATAGCAAACGCCGCTAACATAATGCCTACACTCAGTATTTGTTTTTGAATAACATTCATTGTTTGAGCGCTCCATACACTTTAGGCTGAGTGTAATAGTCAATCAATGGCACAAGCATATTCATAATTAACACGGCAAACGCAACACCATCTGGATAGCCACCCCAGACCCGAATAATATAGGTTAATAAACCTACACCAACGCCGAAGACCAGTTTGCCCTTAAGTGTTGTAGAAGCCGTAATAGGATCAGTGGCGATAAAAAACGCACCTAACATTGTGCCACCGCTAAACAGATGAAACAGTGGTGATGCGGTTGTTTCAGGTGCAATAAACCACGTCATTAAACTAATCGCAGTTAAACCAGCCAACATTGCCACAGGAATATGCCAAGTAATAACACGACGATAAAGAAGAAAGAGTCCACCAACCGCGAGCCAAATATTAATCCATTCCCAGCCCTTACCGCCCCAAAAACCAAATAATGGTTGTTGTGCAATATTTGTGGGTATTTGCTGTAAACCTATCTGTGTTTTCATCGCATCGAGTGGCGTTGCGCCCGATACTGCATCAATACTACTTGCTAATGGGCCATTAAAAATGAATTGAAAAGCAGAGCTGATATTAAGCGGTTGCTCACTTAAACTGGCCACAGGTAACCATGTTGTCATTTCTAATGGAAACGAAATCAACAGCAAAACATAGGCAATCATCGCAGGATTGAAGGGGTTATAACCCAAGCCACCGTAAAGATGTTTAGCAAAGATAATCGCAAATAATGTGCCGATTACGGTTAACCACCACGGCGCCAGAGGCGGTATCGCTATTGCCAGTAATACAGCAGTAACAATCGCACTACCGTCCGTTAAAAAAGGTTTGAGTGGACGATTACGTAACCACAACATTAAAGCTTCCGCTATTAAGGCCACAACAACCGCTAAGATCATGGTGATTAATACGCTTGGGCCAAAAAAATACACAATGGCGATAATAGCGGGAATAAGTGCTGCTAATAATTGCAACATCTGCAAAGTAACGCGGTTAGTCCCTGCCAAAAAGGGTGATGATAGCCGACTCAATGGCATTACTGTGACTCCTGACTATCAGTTGCTAATGGCTCTACGGGCAACTCAGCGGCTTTTTTTACTTTTGCGGCTTGGGTAGCGGCTAAAGCTGCTTTTCGTTGTTGTTGGCGGAGATCTTTTTCTTGTTGTTCGAGTTGGAGACGCTCAAGCCTGTTTTCATGGCGAATGCGTGCGAGATCAGCTTTAGCATGCTCTTGTTGTTGATTCATTATTTCTGTTTTAGCAAAACGAAAATAATGTACCAGTGGGATCTCGCTAGGGCAGACATAACTACAGCAACCACACTCAATACAGTCAAAAAGATTATATTCACTTACTTTATCAAGATCTTTTGCACGCGAGAACCAATAAAGCTGTTGTGGCAACAGACTTACTGGACAGGCCACTGCACATTCTCCACAACGAATGCAGGGTAAAGGTGTAGATGATTTTGCGCCATCATCAACGCCAACGAGAATACAGTTCGCCGTTTTCGTGACGGGTAAATGATCGCCTGATAAATTATAGCCCATCATCGGGCCACCTAAAATAAACGGTTCATCTGCTTGTCGCTCAGTGCCACAAAAAGACAATAGCTCATGCATCGGTGTGCCAAATAGAGTTTCAAAATTACCGGCGTGTTTAACTTCTCTGCCTGTTACAGTAACAATACGAGAAATTAAGGGTTCGCCATGTTTAATAGCTCTTCCGATAGCGTAACTTGTACCGATATTGTGACTAACAATACCGATATCAATCGGCAGGCCACGTGTTGGTACTTGTTTACCCGTCACCACTTGAATAAGTTGTTTTTCACTACCAGCAGGATAACGTGTCGGGATAATCACTACTTTGGTATTTTGAAGATGTGGCCGTGAACTTAATGCAAGTTCAATCGCAGAAATAGCTTCAGATTTATTATCTTCAATGGCAATCAAACATTCCTTAACACGGAGGGCAAAACACATGATTTCAATGCCATCAAGGATGCCATCAGCACGCTCACGCATAATCATGTCATCACAGCTTATGTAAGGCTCACATTCCACGCCATTGATGATTAATGTTTCAACAGTATGATGTACGCTAGGATTTAGCTTGATAAAGCTAGGAAAGCCAGCGCCGCCTAATCCTACAATCCCTGCTTCACGAATAAGCTGACGAATTTCGTGTGCAGACAAGGCAGTAAAATCAGCAATTGGTCGACGTTTAATCCACTCGTCTTGACCATCGGTTTCAATGCTGATGCACAGCGCTGTTAAGCCAGATGGATGTGGAATTGGCTGTTCATCAATAGCAGTAATAATACCCGAGCTTGGAGCGTGTAATGGAACGGAGACATGACCTTCAGCTCGGGCTATCTTTTGACCTTTTAACACTTTATCCCCCACAGCAACGATTGGGGTGGAAGCTTCGCCAATATGTTGTTGCAATGGCAAGATGAGCTTTTTACTTAATGGCATTTTACGAATGGCTAGCTGAGTAGAACGTTTTTTGTGACCATTTAATTTTAAGCCGCCAGGAAATGAGCCTAGTTTTTGCTTCATGGCTTCTCACCGCCTCGTTTCAAATCGATATGTGCAGGATCAGGCCAGCGCCACGTATTTGGATTAGTTTTAGTTTCAACCATATCGATACAATCTACTGGACAAGGTGGCAGACAAAGTTCACAACCTGTGCATTCACTGGCAATGACCGTGTGCATGTGTTTAGCCGCGCCAAGAATGGCATCAACAGGACAAGCTTGAATGCATAATGTGCAACCTATACAACGCTCTTCATCTATAACCGCGAGTACCTTAGGTTTTTCAACGCCACACTCTTCATCAAGTGGTTTGAACTCTACTTCTAATAAGTCTGCTAAGGCGTGAATAGTTGCTTCGCCGCCAGGTGGGCAACGGTTAATATCAACTTCACCCGCTGCTATAGCTTCAGCATAAGGACGGCAACCTGCAAAACTACATTGACCACATTGAGTTTGTGGCAATATTTTATCGATTTGATCGGCGATTGGATCGCCTTGAACTTTAAAACGAATCGCAGCAAAACCCAGCACTAAACCAAGAATCAACGCTAAAAGCGTAATGGCAAGAATCGCGGTAAACATTAAACGTGAACCAGACCAGCAAAGCCCATAAATGCCATCGACATCAAACCTGCTGTAACAAGACCTATGGCGGCGCCCTGAAAAGCAACAGGAACATCAGCGACGGCAATGCGCTCACGCATAGCGGCAAAGATAATTAACACCATCGAGAAACCTATCGCTGCACCAAAGCCATATAAAGCCGATTCTAAGAATCCATGACCTTGTTGAACATTAAGTAAGGCAACACCTAATACGGCACAGTTAGTGGTGATTAGTGGTAAAAATATACCTAATACTTGATACAAAATAGGACTGGTTTTATGCACAACGAGTTCGGTAAATTGCACGACTACTGCAATAACGAAGATAAAGCTAATGGTACGTAAGAATTCAATTCCCAAAGGCGCGAGTAAATATTCATTGATTAAATAACTACTGATCGATGAAAGCGTTAATACAAAAGTAGTCGCCAAGCCCATTCCGATAGCCGTTTCTAATTTGCGAGAAACACCCATAAAAGGACATAGTCCTAGAAATTTTACTAGGACGATATTATTCACTAAAATGGTGCTAATTAAGATGAGCGCATAATCTGTCATGCAATAACCTACTGATATAATCGGGATTTGTTCATCTTTAACCATGATGTTAAAAATGACGGCAAAATTTCATCGGATATTATAGCTGATAATGAAGGAGGTTCGTAGTGATATTAAGGATATTAATTGTTTCTTATGAAGGGCTTAGCAGGTTTTCATATAACGATATATGAAAACATTAATATAGTCACTTGAGACGTCTAGTGCGGACCGCCGCAGCAAGTTCACGCAATAATACTTCGCTATTATCCCATGCCATACACGCGTCAGTAATACTTTGCCCATAGACTAAAGGAGTATTTTTTTCGACATTTTGACGGCCAGCGACTAGGTTGCTTTCAAGCATCAATCCCATTATGCGATCTTCACCATGTGCAATTTGATTGGCTACATCACGACACACCACTTCCTGTTGAAGATAGTTCTTTCCACTATTTGCATGACTGCAATCAACCATAAACCGTGTTTTAAGCCCTGTACGAGTGATAATATCTGCGGTTTCGTTAATACTAGCAGAATCATAATTAGGTATTTTACCACCGCGTAAAATAACATGGCAATCAGGATTACCTGTGGTTGAGAATATGGCGGAGTGCCCAGCCTTAGTTAGAGACATAAAGTGGTGTGGTTTAGAAGCAGATAAACAAGCATCAACTGCAATCTGTAATCCACCATCAGTGGCATTTTTAAACCCGACAGGACAGGATAAACCTGAAGCTAATTCACGGTGAGCCTGACTTTCTGTAGTACGAGCGCCAATGGCACCCCATGAAATCAAATCAGCAATATATTGGGGACTAATTAAATCCAAGTATTCACTACCAGCGGGTACACCCATTTCCGCAAGATCAAGTAATAGTTTACGAGCTAATCTTAGACCTTCATTAATTTTGAAACTACCATCTAAATATGGATCATTAATAAGTCCTTTCCATCCCACGACAGAGCGCGGTTTTTCAAAGTAGACCCGCATAATAATCTGTAGCTCATCTTTCAATTCGCTAATAAGAGGTTTCAAAAGAGATGCATATTCGCGCGCCGCATCGGGATCATGGATTGAACAAGGACCAATAATGATAACCAGACGATCATCTTCATTGTGAAGAATCTTTTGAGTAGCTGAGCGGGCGTTAAACACGGTTTCAGAGGCGAGATCAGTAATGGGTAATTCTTGGTGCAGTTGTATTGGCGGTAAGACTTCCTGCATACCCGTAATACGCAAATCATCAGTGTTGTATAGCATGAACGGTTGCACTCGAAAATATTACAATAGCGCATTATACTTGTTCAATGTCATTTCTACTATGTTTGATAGTCTTAAAAAAATAAGTACTTTGGTCTAATAATGAATTAATTTTGACGCTTTTTTGGCATAGTACATGCAAATTTAAACTTAGCATTAAATGGGATAGGATTATACTATTCGCAGAAATAAGGAGTCTTAGATGGGCATCGTTGAATCAATTAAAAAAAATCATGATAAATACCAAGCAACACGGGGTGAATTAATTAATAAATTGGAATCACAATTCCGTCAATGGCCCAACAATTTTAATAAAAAATTTATTAACACGTTGAATGTCCCAGAATTTTTAGAATCATATTTGCATTTTTTTGACCATGATTATCACGACCAAAAAGTCTTATTAAAAAAGTGTGAGCCACTTAAAAATGTCTATACGCGTTTACATGCTCAGCTTGGTGAAGAATCTTATGTTGGAGAATGGTTTACCCTTGAACAACAATGTATTGAGCAGTTTGCAAAAGTAACGGGTGATCAGCAATGGATCCACACTGATCCACTACGCGCGAGTAAAGAATCGCCATTTAAAACGACCATTGCTCAAGGCTTTTTAACGTTAGCATTAATTCCTTTTCTGACCGATAGTGTTGATCCTGATAAAAGTGTTTATCCTGAAGCAAGAATGGTCGTGAATTATGGTCTTAACCATGTCCACTTTCCATTTCCAGTTAAAGTCGGCAAGCGTATTAGAGCGCGCAGTCGAGTGGTCAAATTAGTGCCGATGAAACGAGGATTGGAAATTGTACGTGAAGTACGCGTTGAAATTGAGAACAGTACTAGAATGGCATGTATTGCCGAAACAGTGATAAGACTCTATTTCTAGATAGACAACTAATTTAAGCTGCTCTCATCTAAAATCGAAGTGATGGCATCATCTATCGTTAGTGAATAAGTAACATTGCCATCTTCTTTACCGATACCTACGCTACGTAATTTTAAAATCATTCTTAGATCAAGATTATTAATAATCATTTTTATGCCATGTTGTTTAAAATTTTCTGCGATTGATTCCATTGCAACCATGGCTGTCATATCCAACATGGTGACATCAGACATATCTAAAACAACGATTTTGACTTTACTGATATGGGTCAATACGCTCAACGCTTTTTGAGCAGAACCAAAAAACATCGCGCCATTGACATCATAGATTAAAACATTATTTGGTAACTCGGCAGCTCGAGGATGCTCCGTTTGATTATTATCGATTAATTTTAAGCCAGTTAGCGCAATACTCCGTCGAATAAATAACGCAGCAGCAAGACCAAGCCCAACAGCAACCGCAATTTCCATGTCAAACATGACGGTTAAGCTAAAACACGTTAGTAAAGTCGCTTTGTCACCATTAGGAGCCACACGTATGATGCGAATAAAGTGTTTTGCTTCACTCATATTCCAAGCAACAAGTAATAATAAGGCTGCAATGGCCGCCATTGGCACATAAGCGAGCAAAGGTGCTAATGCAAGTATGGAGGCAATAATAAATACAGAATGAACGATGGACGACAAAGGCAATGTGCCGCCGGCACGTACATTGGCTGCAGTACGTGCAATAGCTGCGGTGGCTGGTAAACCACCAAAAAAAGGCACGATAAGATTACCAATACCTTGTCCAATCAGTTCGTCATTAGGATTATGCGTTTTGCCAGACATGCCGTCCGCGACTACAGCACACAGTAATGACTCTAATGCGCCCAGTATGGCAATTGCAAATGCAGCGCCCATTAAAGAACGAATCAGCTCAAAAGAAAGACCGATGGGATGACCCGTTTTATCAGGAAAATTCCAAGGTAAAGTGAATTCTGGCAAAAAAGGCGGAATACCGTTACCCACGATGCCATCAACCACATAGTGAAAGCTAGAACCAATGGTAGCTACTTCAAAATTGGGTAAAAACAAGTTTGCCAGCCAAGCGATGCCTGAACCGACTATTAAACCAATTAAATGTGGCGGGATTTTAGATTCTAAACTACGCCACCAAAATAAAGTGACTAACGTCAGCAAGCCAACACCTGCTTCATGCCAGTTTAATGTAGGCAAAGCTTGGAAAATAAGCTGTAGTTTATGAATGAAATCACCACTAAAGTCTGCAATATTTAAGCCGAGAATGTCTTTGAGTTGCAGTGTTGCAATGACGACAGCAATGCCAGTGGTAAATCCAACGGTGACCGGGTAAGGCACAATTTGAATAAGACCGCCCAAACGCGCGAGCCCAAATATGATCAAAATGATACCTGCCATAAATCCACTAATTAGCAGACCTCCTAAACCGAATTGCTGAACAATGGGAAGCAAAATAACGACAAAAGCGGCGGTTGGTCCAGAAATATTAACTTTGGATCCGCCCGTTAAAGCAATGATTATGCCCGCCACAATCGCAGTATATAGACCCTGCTGGGGTGGAACACCGCTGGCAATTGCTAAACCCATAGACAGTGGCAGAGCAATAATACCGACAGATAATCCAGCGAGTATATTGGATTGAATCTCTCTTAGAGATGGCTTGCTATTTATTGTGCGTCTAATGGCTGAAAACATATGTTTATTGTGATTTTTAAGTTAAAGGCTGAAATTTGTCAGCATTAAGCCATAAATGAACGGCAATACTCGCAGCATAACCTAAGGCAATGGCCCAAACCCATTTCAGATGGGCAGCAAATGTATAGACTCCACGAGCTTGACCCATGACGGCAACGCCTGCTGCAGAACCAATGGCTAATAATGAACCACCAACACCTGCAGTTAATGTGACTAATAACCACTGGCCGGTGCTCATATCGGGCATCATAGATAAAACAGCAAACATCACCGGAATATTATCGACGATAGCAGAAATTAGCCCGACAAGAATATTGGCTGTTGTAGGGCCCAAATCAACATACATTAACTGCGAACCAAGTGATAAATATCCGATTGTACCTAAACCACCCACAGACAAAATAATGCCGTAGAAAAACATCAAGGTATCCCACTCAGCACGCTCTAATTGTTGGAATATGTTAAAGGGTTGTTTTTGTTCCACCGACGCTTCCATCGCCATTGATTTTTCAGTGTTATTGATGGCAGTAGCGAAGGTTTTTTTATCACGCATTTTAATGGTGTAGCCGTATAACTTAAGAAATCCTAAACCAGTCATCATTCCAATAACCGGTGGTAGATGTAAAAAATTATGTGCACAAACAGCCATGGTAATCGTTAATAAAAATAGCCCAACAATAACTAAAGCACCATCCTTCATTACCGTAGTTTCACTTTGTGGAGCAGGTTGCTCACTAGATACCGCCATCGACATGATTAACGCCGGAACCATCCAGTTGACAACAGATGGAATAAATAACGAAAAAAAATCTTTGAATTCTATAACGCCTTTTTGCCAAACCATTAAGGTCGTAATATCACCAAACGGGCTGAAGGCGCCACCAGCATTAGAAGCGACCACGATATTAATACAGGCTATTGCGACAAACTTGTGGTTGTTGCCACCAACGGCCATAGCGACCGTTGCCATTAATAATGCTGTTGTTAAGTTATCTGCAATCGGTGAAATAAAGAAGGCCAAAAGACCCGTTAACCAAAATATGGTGCGAAGTGAAAAACCTTGATTGACTAACCAGCTGCGAAGCGCATCGAATACACCGCGTTCCCCCATGGTGTTGATATAGGTCATCGCTGCTAATAAAAATAATAAAAGCTCGGCATATTCAAGCAGGTTATGGCGAATCATTATTTCAGCCGTATCATGGAATACCGGATCAGTTTGTTGTGCATAAACATACGCAATTAATGCCCAAATAATCCCAGCTGCAACCATAACCGGTTTAGATTTACGCATGTGAATTTTTTCTTCCGCGATAACTAGAACATAAGCAAAGAAGAAAATGGCTAGAGATGCGTAACCAATCCAATGGTTGGTGAGATCTAATAAATGAGCGTCATCTGCAGAGGCAAATGAAAGTTGTGGGAAAGCAAACAATAACAAAATAAAAAACAGTGCCGCTATTGTGGAGTATCTCGATTGCAAAAGTTTCAGCATGAAAATCCCTTCGTACTAAGGTAGAATTTGAAATAGTTTATTATGCCGCCGCGGTTGACTCTGAGGATGGCAAGTCAGGATATTAGTGAAGGTAAGCTGTGGCAAGTAGCTACATTTTGAATATGATTATCCACTAAATTTATTATTAATGTGGACTAATTGGACATACAGATTTACATGGAACTAATATTCTTTTGGTATGCCATTCCCGCTTAAGCGGGAATGGCTGAACAATAAAAAACAGTTACGTCTTATACACCCCTCACTTTTTTGTTCGTATCAATTAGAGACGAAAATAAAAGACGAGTAGCTATCAATGTTACTGTTAGTGCTTATTTACCACTGCGACTCGCCTGTTTCTGGATCATACATTTCGTGAACAATTTTATGACGATTGGCCGTTAATTCTTCGATACTAGGAGAATTACTCATGGCACGAGAAATGGCAAGTTTCATTGCTTCATAGTTTGTGCGATATAAATCTTTACGATCTAAGTTTGGATCGGTAGCACAAGAAGGGTTAATCCATATCATGGCAATAATACATAAATCATTTGCTTGATCAGCAGGAATAACGCCAGCAATAACGCTATCTAATACTGCATCAGCAATGGCGGATTGTACTGGACCACCTAAAAGCTCAACATAAGCAGTTGATTTAATTGTAACTTTAGGCACCATGATGGTGGCTGGTTTGACTTGTTGATTAGTAGCGCGAATGGCGAACATACGCGTATGACCTTCAGTTTGGCCCATTAAGTTAGCAAATGCGTGACCTGCTGGACCTCGAACGTTACCGATAAGAATTTCAGGCATCGCATCGGTACCTTGATCATTGCTTGCAAATACGGTGGCTTCACCGGTTCTAAACCAAATTTCATCTGACATAAATAATTCCAAATAATAAAAAATAAATAAAAAATAATCCATCATTGACGATGGGAAAATAAAAAGGCGCAAACCGTTATAAACTATTTGTTCCAAATATAAACGATAAGCTTGCTATGTTCCTGTGTTGCAACTTTTTATCATGTATTGCAACTTTGTATTGTGCCATCAACGAAGCCTTTCTTAAACCAATATATTCGTTGCTTTGATGTGCCATGCGTGAATGATTCAGGTGTGGCATAACCGCGCGCTTGTTTTTGTAAGCGATCATCACCAATAGCGCTGGCAGCAGTCAATGCTTCTTCAAGATCGCCTTGCTCTAGTACGTGTTTAACTTTTTCAGTGTGATGGGCCCACACACCTGAGAAACAATCAGCCTGTAATTCTAATTTCACGGACAAGGCATTAGCTTCGGTTTCGCTTACGCCTTGCTGTGCTCGATAGACTTGACTCGAAATACCCAGTAAGTTTTGCACATGATGACCTACTTCATGGGCAATAACATAAGCTTGGGCAAAGTCACCAGGTGCGTTGTGACGATCTTTAAGTTGTTTATAAAATCCTAAATCGATATAGATTTTTTTATCGCTAGGACAATAAAAAGGACCCATTGCTGATTCGGCGTTACCACAGCCTGAACGCACACCATCGGTAAACAATACCAATTTTGGTTCTTCATAACGCCTGTCCATTTGTTGAAATAACGCATGCCAAGTATCTTCGGTATCAGCCAACACGACGGCAGTAAACTGTGCAAGCTGTTGTTGTTCAGCAGTTGGTTTATAATTGGGATCAGGCTGACTACTAGTTTGTGTGAGCGGTGAGCCATCGAGGAAAGACATAATTATTCTGGGGTCAACACCAAAATACATAGCGATTAAAACCACTACTATAACGCCAATTCCACCTTTCTTACCGCCGATACCACTGCCAGGACTTGAACGTCTATCTTCAATATTGTTACTTGTTCTTCTACTACGCCATTTCATATCTATATCTTCTTTCTCGTCATGGTTGCACAAAGTATTACATAGTCTTTAATTTTACTGTCACGTTTATGATTAGCACGCGAGTTTACAAAAAATTACAAATACTGGACGCATATCTAGGCTATATATTGTAGAGTGTATTCTAAATAAACGTAGATTGTGCAAAGCACTCATTACGCTTAATTAATAGACTTCTAGATATATAATCTCATTCATTTTATTTGTCAATTCCCGTTAAAGGTAACAGCATTATGTTGAACAATAATTATTTCATTGCATCCAAACACTTTCTAATAATATTCATCCTGAGCATTTTTCTTGTTGCTTGTGACAAAGGTTCAGAAGATTCAAAAGTCGTTGAAGTTGAAAAATCTGTGCCGACATTGAATGATGAAAATATACAAGATTTTACGACTGAGATGGCTAAGGATTACACCGCTAAGCTCGATAGTTTGATGGTCGCATTTAATCAGGCGAAAAAAGACGATGATGCCATTAAATTCGTAAATTTTAGAAATTTTGAATGGACGCCTGCTTACATTAAACAAAAAGATTTTTACCAAAAAGTATTGGCTAAAAATCCATCTTTTCTATCAAAATCAACTAGTAGGCCACTATTTGATGTCTATGAGAATTTAATTTATATTGGCATCGGTTTAAAAAATGCGTTACTAGATAAAGATGATGCTAAGTTGCAAACGCAATTAGCAGAAATCCAAAAAGATAAAGCGATCTTAAACGGTCTTATTGATTAATCAGACTAAAGTCTTTAACGAGATCGATCAAATGACGACCATCCTATTTGTACTTTTGGGTATTTCTTATTGGCGTTATAGTCACGTAAGAGCATTGATGTCAACGAGTAGCGGCAGTCACATTAATGTATTTTCATATTATGCCTTATTAAATGCTGGCATCTTTATGATTGCTTGGTTTAAAACTTGGCGAGTAATTTAGTCTCGTCGGTTTCTTTTTCACCTTTGCCGCCTAAAATGTTAACAGACAATTCATAAAAGTGGCTGATGATTAACTAACTCGGGTGAATACTCAACAAGCCAATTTGATGCGATATTTGGCTAACACTGTTGTAATTTGTAGTGTTACTTTGACGGATCTTATAGATAACAATGTAAGCTTTATCTACCATTTGCCATCTTGTAGGAAATAGCCGATGCAGCAGCCAGGATTAAATTCATCTCCAATTAAACAGTTTGCTTTATTTGAAATGGGCTTTAGGCCTTTTTTCTTATTCGCAAGCGTATTTTCTATCATCGCCACGCTGATATGGATGGCAAGCTATATCTTTGGCTGGTCATTACCCGTCAGTGAGGTTTCACCGATTGCTTGGCATGGTCATGAAATGCTCTTTGGTTATAGCACGGCGATGATCGCAGGTTTTCTACTAACCGCAGTACGCAATTGGACGGAAGTATCGACCATTACCGGTTTTCCATTAGCAGTACTCGTTTTGATGTGGCTGCTTGCACGCATCTTACCGTTATTAAATTCACCTATATTATTTCTGTGGGCAGCATGTTTTGATATTGCCTTTTTGTTAGGTTTTTTACTGGCGATAATTTACCCTATCGTAAAAATGAAACAATGGCGACAAACGGCTGTAATCTCTAAGGTGTTACTTCTTCTGATCGCTAATATTCTCTATTATTTAGGCGCGTTTCATATCGTCGAACAAGGTATTTCATGGGGATTATTTTCGGCGGTATATATCATTATGGCGCTGATCTTTACACTCGCGAGAAGAGTGATGCCATTTTTCATCGAACGTGGTGTGGACTATCAAGTTAAGTTAAAAAATTGGTCAATAATGGATACAAGCAGCTTAGTGTTATTAGCTGCACTTTGGCTTGCTGATGTGTTTTTTAAACAGGATTCATTAATAGCACTCTTTTCACTCGCATTGGCTGTAATACATAGTATTAGACTGTTCGGATGGTATACAAAAGGTATATGGCAAAAGCCATTATTGTGGGTGTTATTCTTAGGCTATAGCATGTTCATCTTAGGTTTTATATTGACAGCGATTAATTTTTTTGGGTTTTATGCCAGCACCATCCCGCTTCATGCCTTTACCTATGGTGGCTTCGGGTTGATGATTTTAGGAATGGCTGCTCGCATCTCGCTTGGTCATACTGGCAATAATATTAATGAGCCGCCTAAAATACTAACTTGGGTATTTGCACTATTATTTATTGGTGCGTTGACGCGTGTTGTTATGCCTATTTTATGGCCTGGCGCATATCTACAGTGGATAGGTTTATCACAGGTTTTATGGATAATAGCCTTTACACTATTTTTATGTCGTTATTTTATGATTTTTATCCAACCGAGAGTTGATGGTACGGCTGGTTGATGCAGTAAAACTGTAAATAGGTCGACTGTTTTCCGACGAAATAAAGTGTTGTAAATGTTCATTAACATAATTTCTTCGTCATCTAATTTGGTAAAAGTTTAATGAAATCAACAAAAAATAATCTAAAGTTGGAGCAGTCGATGATCAGCGCATTACGGCAGTGTGTGCTTTTACAAGCTTTAGAAGCAGATGATTTTGATGAGCTAGTAGCGGCTTGTCGTGCCAAACAGCTCGCTGACAATGACATGTTATTTGAGCAAGGTGCACCATTGACCGATATTTATTTATTAATTTCGGGTAGCATAAAGTTACAGCGCTTAGCACCCAATGGTGATCAAAAAGTATTTGAAATTCTTCATCCTGGTCAAACATTTGCTGAAGCAGTGTTGTTTTCTGGTGGGGCGAAATATCCCGTCTCAGCGGTAACGGTGATGCCTTCAATAGTGGTGGCTATTCAAGCAGAAGCTTTTTTAAAATTATTAAAGTCATCTAATACTTTATGTCTTAATCTGATGGCTAAACTCAGTCAACGATTACATTGGATGGTTAATGAAGTTGATAGGCTCACCTTACACAATGCCACTTTTCGCCTAGTCTGCTATTTATTGAGCCATCTTTCTGAAGATGAAACTGATCGCAGGGATGTCACGCTTTCTGTACCTAAACATGTTATAGCATCACGTTTATCTATTACGCCAGAAACATTATCAAGATCATTAAAAGAGCTTTCTAGCCAAGGCTTAATTCATTTAGATGGCCCACAAATCGATTTAATTGATATTCAACAATTACGCCAACTCATCTCACTTTAAAAAATACAAATATCAACATCTTACACTCACTTTAAGCGTAAGCTTCAAGATGAATAAGCTTTTCTTGATCTAGATCAAGGTGCAGGGATTTTGGTGTCGGTATACTCCGAGGCCAAATATGAATCAAGTGTAAAATTATGGAGAAAGATGATGAGAGAGACCTTTACCAAGGGCATGGCCCGCAATATTTATTATGGAGGAGGGATATTCTTTCTCCTGGTACTCATAGGCTTATCTGTTGATACGGTGATGAGTTTACCCAAAACAGATAATTCACAAAACTTGACCGAGCAAGTATCAGCAGGAAAGCGGGTTTGGGAAGTGAATAATTGCATAGGCTGTCACACCTTGTTAGGTGAAGGCGCGTATTTTGCTCCAGAACTCGGTAACGTCTATACGCGGCTTGGTAAGAATACCGAAGCTATAAAAGCCTTTATAAAATATCGCCCAGTAAATGGGATCCCCGGTCGCCGCAGCATGCCACAATTCAACTTAACAGATGAAGAGTTGGAAGCCGTTGCTCAGTTTTTAAAATATGTCGATGGCGTCAAAACAGCCAGAGACTGGCCACCAAACATTCAAGGTTAAGGGAGATAAATCGATATGAAATATGAATCACAAGGCATTGCAAAAATGTATTTTATTGCTGCAATTGCCCTTTTTGTTGGACAGATCTTGTTTGGCGTGACCATGGGATTACAGTATGTAATGGGCGATTTTTTATTCCCTGAAATTCCTTTTAATGTCGCTCGTATGGTACACACTAATTTATTAATTGTTTGGTTATTATTCGGTTTTATGGGTTCGGCTTATTTTCTAGTACCAGAAGAAGCAGAACGTGAACTTTATGCACCATGGTTAGCAAAACTGATGTTTTGGATTTTCTTGATTGCCGGCGTATTAACTATTTTAGGCTATTTATTGGTGCCCTATGCTCGTCTAGCAGAAATTACAATGAATGATTTGCTGCCAACAATGGGCCGAGAATTTTTAGAGCAACCGACCATTACCAAGATAGGGATTGTTATTGTTGCACTGGCCTTTATCTTTAATATTGGGATGACAGTACTGACAGGTCGTAAAACCGTAATTAACTTAGTATTGCTGACTGGTTTAGTGGGCTTAGCGGTGTTTTTCTTATTCTCTTTCTACAATCCTGACAACATTGTTATGGATAAATACTTTTGGTGGTTTGTTGTGCATCTTTGGGTAGAAGGCGTTTGGGAGCTGATCATGGCATCACTACTTGCTTATGTATTAATTAAAGTAACGGGCGTTGACCGTGAAGTAGTTGAAAAATGGGTGTACATCATCGTCGCGATGGCATTGATTTCAGGTTTAGTGGGCACAGGACATCACTTCTTTTGGATCGGTGCACCTGCTTATTGGCAATGGTTAGGCTCGGTTTTTTCGGCTTTAGAACCTATACCTTTCTTTATGATGGCCTTGTTTGCTTTTAGCGTTGTTAATAAACGTCGACTTGACCATCCTAATAAAGCGGCTGTTTTATGGGCATTAGGTACTGCGGTAATGGCATTTTTAGGTGCCGGTGTTTGGGGTTTCTTACACACATTAGCGCCTATTAACTATTACACACATGGTACGCAAATAACGGCTGCACATGGTCATATGGCTTTTTTTGGTGCTTATGTGATGGTGGTATTGACGATGATTTCTTATTCGATGCCCATTATGCGAGGTAAGAAGGCAGCCAATGAAACGGCACAGAAAATCGAAATCTGGTCTTTTTGGATGATGACGCTTTCCATGGTTGCCATCACCTTAATATTGACTGCGGCAGGCACTATGCAGGTTTATTTACAACGTTATTCGACAGAACCTCTTCTGTTCATGGTCGTTCAAGATAAGCTCGCTATATTCTATTGGTTACGTGAAGTTGCGGGCTTAATCTTTCTTTCTGGATTGTTGTTATATATTTATAGCTTTTTTGCCAAAGGTAAAGAAGTTGAATATATAGAAGAAGCAGCTTAGCTTGTCACAGTTAAATCATAAATATACCGTCATTTATTGACGGTATATTTCTTAGGAGGATGAAAATGACCACAAATGACTTACAGTTAAAACAAGCAATAACGTCTGCCTTACTGACACTGCTCAACTTAACCGCGTTACCAGTAATTGGTTTTATTGGCTTACTTTATATGTATAGTAAAACCAAGCCAAACAACATTGATCACTACTATGCGGTGGTTGGTATAAAAACGAGTTTATTGGCAGGAATCGTCTTATTAGCGGTGACGTTACTCGTCGTGCTGATGGGAGGTTTAGAATCACCGTGGACATGGATCTATGTGACATCTTATTTTGTTATTGTTCATGCCTCTTTCATTTTATTTGCAACTTGGGCGCTCACGCGTTCTTGGACAGGCGAGCGATTAAAGAGACAATTTTTATCAAAATAATGTCAGCAAATTAAATATGTTCAGTTTTAAACGTTTTTATAAACTCTTTACTCATAAATAAGATTATCGTGCCTAACGCCATCAATAATATCGACCTTACAGAACCAAAACTATTGCCTGGCGATTTAGCCATTTGGTTATTTATTTTTATGGAATTATTAGTGTTTGGCATCTTTTTTATTATCTACGCGGTGATGCGTAGACAAAATGTTGAAATGTTTAATCATTATCAGTTAACCCTTAATCGAGAATTAGGTGCGGTTAATACTTTATTACTCATTACTTCTAGTTACTTTGTAGTGCGTGCAGTACATGCCATTAAAGCAAATAATGTTCAAAGCTGTATCTATTGGCTTTATGCCGCTTTAGCGGGAGGAACGGGATTTTTGATTCTTAAATCATGGGAATATGCTGATAAGTTTTCTGCAGGAATAAGTTTAAGTACTAATACCTTTTACATGTTTTATCTTTCTCTTACTATGTTCCACTTTCTGCATGTGATTTTAGGTATGGTGATCTTATACGCGATAGCGATAAAAGCTAAAAGTGGTGCTTATAGTGCCGAAGATCACATAGGAGTGGAAACAGGCGCTTCATATTGGCATATGGTTGATTTAGTGTGGATCATCTTATTTCCATTGGTTTATATCATCCGATGAAAAACTATTACAACATCCATACGATCTGGATTGTAATGATGTTGCTCACCTTGTTGACTTATGCCGTCGGGAAGTTGGGTTACAGCGGTATTCCTATCACTTTGCTTTTGTTAGTCACCGCTTTGATTAAAGGCAGTTTGATAATTCGTGATTTTATGGAATTAAAAGATGTATCACTAATATGGCAGTTGATAATGTATGGTTGGTTGTGGGCGGTGTGTTTAGCAGTTGCAGTTAGCTATTGCCTATAAGTTTAACAGTTCTAAAAATGACTACAAACCATCCTATGACAATATTTTGGCTAGAAGAATGGCAATAGATCAGATCAAACCCTATATAAAAAGAGCTCAGAATCAATATGAGTAAAAATCAACACGATATTCCTTATTATCAAAATCAACACAATGAAATTGAGTTGTTTGAACATGCTTATAACAATCAGCTACCTTTATTGATCAAAGGTCCAACAGGCTGTGGTAAAACGCGCTTCATTCAACATATGGCCGCCAAACTAGGTAGACCCTTATATACCATCGCCTGTCATGATGATCTAACGGCGGCTGATCTCGTGGGGAGGCATTTGATTGGTGATGGTGAAACATATTGGCATGATGGCCCACTAGCAAAAGCGGTGCGAGAAGGTGCAATTTGTTATTTAGATGAAGTGGTTGAAGCACGAAAAGACACCACAGTAGTTTTGCATCCATTATCCGATGATCGTCGAATGTTACCTATCGAACGCACAGGAGAAGTATTGCATGCACCACCTGAATTTATGCTGGTGGTATCTTATAATCCAGGCTATCAAAATTTGCTCAAAGGCATGAAGCCTTCGACACGACAACGTTTTGTGTCGATGCGTTTTAATTATCCAAATATCGAAACTGAAACCAAAATCATTCAACAAGAGACCAATATCGACAATGTGACAGCATTAAAGTTGATTGAATTAGCCCATGCGTTAAGAGTGCTAAAAGATCATGATTTGGAAGAATCTGCCTCAACACGCTTGTTAGTATATGCAGCGACCTTGATTAAATCAGGTTTCGATGCCGTTGAAGCTTGTCGAGCGGCGATTATAGAACCATTGACGGATGATGAAAAAACAGTGGAAGCGTTAATGGAAGTCGTTAAAGCAAAAATGGATTTGAGTTAGCATGATAACTTTAGCTACCAAAAATCATGCCGCGGGGTTTTTTAGAAACTTTTTTGATAGCTTGTCTTCGATTAAACGATGTTTTTCACATGGTGTTTGGTTATCAACGTCTTGGTCAGCCACATAAATGAGGACGCTGACGTGCAAACACTGTGGTGGTAATGTTGAGGCGAAGCAGACTATTTGTCCAAATTGTGGGATTCCCTTGCCACCCAATCATGCAACACAACGTGAACGAACCTTTATTGTTTGGTTTGTCCTATTGCTGATTTTTTGCTTTTTTATGATGATCTGGCTACCACCTAATTGGTCGTCTTTTGCCAACACATAAATCATGTTAGAAGAATTAGTAGGTTCAACTTGGCATCGTTTCATTACTAAACGTGCACAAAACCATTATCCCGAAGCCATCGTTTATTTGGATGAGGTACGGCATACAATAGGTATTTTTTTTCGTGCATTAGGTGGAGAGGGTGGTTTGCGTGTAGAAAATGCGACCGATTCAGAGGTGCATGCTAAACGTTCAATATTACAAAGAATTGCCGGAACAGGTGATAAAACTCAGTATGCATGGCGTGATGAAGAAACGTTAAGATTACCTGAAAATATTGCGTTATTTCCCACTAAACAATTGAATATTGACTTATATATATGGTTGACTGCATTATCAGTTGTTGTGGTCGAACAGGGTAATTGGATAAGTCGAAATCAATATCGTACGTCAAAAACGTTATTGATTTGGCCCGGTTTGAAAGGGCGTTATCAAAATTTGCTTAAGGCGCATCTTGAACAAAGGCCCAATATTTCGATGTTATCTGCGGGTGAAGCCAAACAAGAACAAGCCATTTGCTCAGCACTGCAAGATTCAGAGCTTAACATCAGCTTATATTATGCTAAAAGGCCACCACAACCCGTACCACTTTGGTTGCATCCATCACCACCGGCAATAGAATTTAACGCCAAAAAAACTTTGTTAGATCCTGATTTGCCTGAAGCAGTCCAAGATAAACCACAACAGAAACAACAAAAGCGTAAACGAGCTAATCGTACCGATATGCCTGAAGGTAAAGATGGTTTGATGAGCTTTCGCCTAGAAAGTCTCTGGAGCTGGGGCGAATATAGTAAAGTCGATCGCACAAGCACAGAAGATGACGATGATGATGCGATGCAAACAGCCGAAGACATGGATAATATTACCGTGGCGCAAGATAGCGAAACCTCATCGAGCAAAATTAAACTCGATCTTGACTTACCTGCAAGTCAATATGATGACATCGTATTGGGACAAGGAATTCCTATTGATGAATGGGATTACAAACTACAACGATTACAGAAAGATTATTGTCGAATTATTCCGATGGTCGCCCGTGATGTAATCGCCACTGAATTACCAGAAAGGTTAAAAGCATCGGCTCGAAAAATTCGTCGTCAATTCGAGATGTTACGGCCACAGCGTCATTGGCTTAGCCGTCAAAATGACGGCTCTGAAATTGATCTCGAAAACTACATAAATTTCCTAGCTGATCGCAAGCATGGCTCTGTGAATAGTGATACACCTTTTTATCGTGACTTACGACATCAAAGTCGCGATCTATCGTGTATGTTGCTGGCTGATCTATCATTATCAACGGATGCCCATATCAATAATAGCTCACGGGTAATTGATGTAATTCGTGATGGCTTGTATTTATTTTCAGAAGCATTGAGCGTAACTGGCGATCGTTTTGCTTTGTATGGTTTTTCGTCACGTAATCGTAATCATGTTCGTTTTCAGACGATTAAAAGCTTTGATGACCATTATACCAATGATATTCGTGGTCATATTAATGCTATTCGCCCCGGTTATTACACACGTATGGGGTCGGCGATCCGTTACGCGAGTCAATTGTTAGAAAAAGAAGCGTCGAGTCAAAAGTTGTTATTGATTATCACCGATGGTAAACCGAATGATCTGGATAAATACGAAGGCCGTTATGGCATCGAAGATACGCGGCAAGCGATATTGGAAGCAGAAAAAAAAGGGTTGCAACCATTTTGTGTGACGATTGATGAAAAAGCAGAAGATTATTTGCCCTATCTATTTGGCAAAAATGCTTATGTTTTGATTAAAAATATCGCTGAATTACCAGCCAAGTTACCATTGCTTTATTTGCGTTTAACACGTTGATAATAATCTAATTATTTATTTTCATGAAGTTATAGCTTAAAGACTATTTGATAAAGGTAACGCACAATCGTTTTTTGTCAGCAACGATATGGTTCATCTTGCTTGCGGACCAAGGATGAATTAAATAGCTAAAAGGTCTTATCAACTATTGACTTTCTAAAGGCCACCATTGATGAACGCGAAAAACCATGTTTTTGATAGAATCGATGAGCGACTTCATTGTCAGAATCGGTCAGCAAGGTCATACGTTGACAGCCTTGATGTTGAGCATGTTTTAAAGCAAATTCAATCAATTTTGAACCTATGCCAACACCACGAGCCGATGATGAAACGACCAAGTCTTCAAGTATAGCCACCCGTGCACCCAGAGCAGTTGATACGGTATAAAGTATATTGATCATGGCTATTACTTCGCCATTGTTACGAGCGACGATAATAGTGCCGGTATTTGGATGGTTGATTATTAATTCTAGACCCTTCATTTGTGCTTTAACATCAGGTTTAAACTCTGTTTCTTGTTCAAAAAGTAGATTTAATAATTTACACAATGTAGGTATATCGCTAAGTGAAGCAACCTCAATTTTCATACTATTCTCAATTTTATCAATGGCCGTTTATGATTTCATTTTAGTCAAATAATTCAGTAAAATTAAAAGCGAAAGTTTTATATTTACACCGTTGGGTATGCTTAATGATTATGGTGTACCGCAAAAGCTGAACACTGCCGATGGCAAGACCATCAACAGATCTCAATTCCATTGATACTCCCAGCTAAACTGATAAATAGGACTCGTGGAAATAAATAAAAGACTATAGTATTCTAATGACCCATATAAGGTCTAATATCCATAAAGGAAAACCAAATGGCAACAAGTAACAGTAAAACTAGAGAAGAAGAATTGGCCGCTACTAAAGCAGCGGCAATGAGCGCCTACGAAAAATTATTGGAGGCCAAAGAACATTTTAAGTCGGCTGCCGAAGCAGCAGGTGTCGATGTGAAGGATGGAGCAATTGAACAATTTCTTAAAGGTCGCGCTAAAACTGAAGAGTTAGGTGAACAAGCTTCTGTTTACATTCGTCAAAAACCATTGGCAACGTTAGGTATTGCTTTTGCTACTGGTTATGTTCTTTCGCAATTATTTTCGCGTAAATGATTGATCGCTCCGATACAGCGTGTCCAGATGATAAGACGGAAAAAACCGAACCGTTAGATAAGATAGAGGTGTGGGCAAGCTGGCTCGAGCAAGCTAAGACTATCAGTGGCGACATTTTTCAGTTAGCACAGCTTGAATTGCGCCTTGCGATTTCTGATAGCAAGCGCTTAATAATACTGGCGCTATTATTTATTCCATTGTTGATGCTAACGTGGATTGGTTTTAGTATTCTGCTGGGATGGCAGGTTTATTTATTAAATATGTCAGTAACTCAGGGCTTACTTGCTTTTTGTATTATTCAAATTTTGGGTTTGGCGGTAATTGTTATAAGTTGGAATCATTATAAAAAAAGTTTAACTTTACCGCTTACTAGGCAAAATATTCGTCAATTTATAGGGAAGTAGAACCGTGACACGTAAATCACTATCTCGCGAAATTCAAATTGTAAATTTACGTCTTAATTTTCATCGTGCACAATTTCAGCTAACCAATCAGCAATCAAAAGTAGCGCTTTATCAGCTCAATCCTTATTTAATAATAGGTGTTGGTCTGTTAGCAGGTGTGATGACCAGTGGCATGGGTTGGCGTAAGATCTATCGATTGGCTGGCACGGGTTTGAGTTTTATTCCCTTTATAGTAAGCGGTTTTACACCTGATGAGAATTTGTAATGAGTCGTACTGAGATAGATCCGGACGCCTTAAATCAGTCATTAGTTACCGATGTTGTAGTTAAGCGTCCTGTGTCAACTGTTGCTGTTTATTGGCTAGTCACATTAGCGCTTCTCTATACCTTGTATTTCGCCAAGTCATTATTAATTCCAATACTTGTGGCGTTATTATTTTCGTTGTTACTCAGCCCTTTGGTGACGTTATTCAGACGCTTTTATATACCACGAACAGTGTCGGCCATTTTACTGCTCACGATGATTGGCGGACCAATAACGTTATTGGCTATTGAGCTCGCAGAACCAGCACAAAAATGGTTGGCGCAACTTCCCAAGCTTTCGTCTCAACTAACTGAGGAGCTGGATAATATCAGCGAAGCGATGAGCCCCGACAGTCCTGCTACTCCGCCCAGAGTAAAAACAAAAGTAGTGGAGCATAAGCAAGCAGGTTTCAATCCATTTGGCTGGTTTACTAAAAGCCATAAAAATAAAGATGAACCTGCTCTTGTGGCCGTTGAGCAGAAAGAAATCACCACGGTCAACAGTGCGCTGTCAGCTCGCGTTATGCAGGGTGGAATTGAAAAATTAATTTCAATATTGGGCGAAACGCCCGTAGTCATTGCACAGTTTATGACGTTTATTATTCTGGTGTTGTTTCTACTGAGTTTTGGCTCACGACTATATGAAAGTTATATAGAAATTTTTCCGTCAGAAGTAAGCAAACGTCGGCCGGTTGTGTTGATTGGTAAGCTCCAGAGAGAGTTGTCTCGTTATATTCTCACCGTCACAATTATTAACACCGGCTTAGGCGTAGTCACTGCAGGCGTATTTTGGCTGCTGGGTGTCGATGATGCTCTACTTTGGGGTGCGGTCGTCGGTTTGCTCAACTTTGCGCCATATGTAGGCCCGTTTCTTGCGGTTATAATACTCTGCCTTGCTGGCGTTACTCAGTATGGTATGGAGCTCTTAGCGCTGCTACCAGCTGCCGTCTATTTTGGAATAAACATGCTGGAAGCACAATTTGTAACACCGACAGTGCTAGGCCTTCATATGCGACTTAATCCATTAGTGTTAATCTTATGGTTGCTTGTTTGGGGATGGCTCTGGGGCCCAGCGGGTGTGTTGTTGGCGGTTCCATTGCTGGTGTGTATCAAACTTGCTGCAACACAGTTAAATGTGATGACGGATTGGGTGAAGCTAATCGAAACAAGCGCTTAATAATCGTTCATAATGCGTTGATTATGCTTCAGCTTTAGCCTTAGCCTGGACTCGCTAAAACAGCTTGGCTGATGATCCAATATCGACCAAACTTGCCTATTGTGACCAGTGCTAAGAATAGTGCCATATTAACTTTCAACATCCCAGCCAGAAATGTAAGCGGATCGCCAATAATTGGCACCCAAGCAAACAACAGGCTTAATTTACCGTAGCGGTTGAAATGGTGTTCTGCTTTAATAATTTGTGCTGACGTTAATTGTAACCAACGGTGCAGAATAGTATCCGCGCCCCAACGTCCTATTATATAGTTTAATAAAGACCCCATAACGTTACAGCTAGTGGCGATAATCAGTAGAATAATTGGATCCTCACCCCCAATGAGCAAACTTGACATTACCAGTTCAGAACTAATTGGCAAGATTGTAGCGGCAAGAAATGCTGACAAGCCAAGTCCCCATAATCCCCATTCAGATAATTGTTCCACTAGTTAGATAAGCTTTTCAAAGACATTTGTGCGATCACGTTTCAAAGATATTGCTGACTATTTATCAGCTTAAAGGTTGCTGTTAAATAATTACTTATAAACTGACTATAGCATTTGCATATCATCTATTTAAGCCATCGTTAAGATATTGAGTCTATAGTCATTGGAGACGTCTCCCATTAACGGAAGATTCATTGACGTTTTTAGTTTAGTACTATCAAGGAAATTCAAATGAATATCTCACAAACAATCCGATCCTACTTAATACAACGACAAACGCCAGTAATAAGGTTTTTTCATATTGTCGTATTGCTGTTGGTATTAGCCCAAATTATTTTAAGTAATGTGGTTGATTTCAATCGTGATGGCACCATCAGTACAGTTGTATTTGAATTTTATGGGACATGGTCGCACATAGTGACAGGACTAATATTGGTTCCTCTAGCTATAATTTTTATCATTATTGAATTTAATCAACACGGATTCAACCACTTTTATCCTTATTTATCAGGCGATAACCAGCAATTAAAAGCGGATTTATCTCAGTTGAAACACCGCCGACTTCCTGAACCAGAAAGCAAAGGTATTGCTGCTATTGTACAAGGTCTTGGCATGGGTGCATTAGTGCTAGTATTACTATCAGGAGCGATTTGGTTTTATGGTTGGACTTACAACGCATCTTGGGCAAAGGATATGCGAGAAATACATAGTTTTTTAACAGGCTTCGTTATCACTTATTTCTTTGCACATGGGTTGATGGGGATATTACATATATTTTATAGTGCCTATAAAGCTAAATAAATGGCTACTCATGTTCGTTTAGGGAAATATTAAAATAAATACTAAACGAGAATAAAGTGTTGTTATTGCTCATTTTGAGATTATTTTATTTTAAAATAAACTATTGCTGAAATAATATTTTTACTCAGAGCCCTTATAACATAGCGTGAGTTATTATTTATAAAGGGACTTCAAGCCCCTTTATAAATTGATCACATGATTAAAGCAAATGTGTGCCATGTGTTAATGCTGCGCCAGCACGTAATGCCGTTGCAACAAAGACAGTTTCCGACAACTCTTGCTCTGTCGCACCGGCTTTTATAGCCGCAGCTTTATGTATTTCTAAGCAATAAGGACATGTAATGGTCTAATAAAAGTGAAGTAATTTATAGCCTATAATTTGAAAAAATATTAGGAATTATTATGACCCGAAAAGCACGCTTAACATTTACAGCAGAACAAAAGCTTGAATATGCCATATTGATGGTCA